>FUFK010043025.1_pt1 | contig 26317 bp, 46 predicted proteins | sample 1021851 | NCBI WGS metagenome assembly FUFK01 (sample SAMEA51879418, study PRJEB19060) | metagenome
TACAGTGACGGAGACCATTTCCGGTTGCTGTTGGTCCTCACCTTCGGCGTCTTCCTCGTCTTCGACATCACCTTCCTCGGCGTCGTCTTCCTCAAACTCCGCTTCGGCTTCTGCCTCTACCTCGTCCTCGGTCGTCTCTTCCTCGGTAGGCTCTGGAGCATCATCTTCGATTAACTCCTTTGGGGCTTCCTCACTCACCGTTTCCGCTTCTGGCGGGGGTGTCATAAGTAGTCCCTGCGCTTCCGCGAACGAAAGCTGCGTGCTGGTTCCTTGCGGATTGTCAGCCATAATTTCTAACCTCTTTGTTGGTTGTCCAGATTGACCTGTGCAATCTTCCCGCTCTCAACCACGGTCTTGAAATGACCGCGCAGTGCGTTCAGTGCTTGCAACAGATGAAAGATCCGCTCACGGTTCTCTGTGTCCGCGACGGCTGTGTTCTTCCACGCATCTATGAAATCGGCCTCTAGCTTCTCAAAAGCCTCGACCACGAGCGGCTCACGCAAAAACGCTTCGGCCTTTGCTGCCCGATCTATCTCGTCCCGCCAGTTTGCCCCCGACATTAGAGAAGCGTGTAACCTGTCAGATCAGGGGGGCGCTGGAAAAAGGACGGGCGCACCGCAAAGCTCTGTGTGAACGCACGGTTTGCAGCATTAAAGTCAAAGCCGCTCGGAAGGTTTGCAGGCGCATCGTCAAGCGATGTGCGGCGAAAGAACATGTCGCCAGCGGGTCGGGAGGAATCCCCACCAGTGCCATTGTCCGCCTGCAACTCTCGCTTTGTCTTGCGACGGCACGCCTGCAAATCTTCGTCAAACACATAGCCATCTGGACACTGGCTGCGGCCTGTGAGCGGGTTTGTAACAGGCGGAACAGTTTCGTCACTGCTTGTATCAGACGAGGCATTTGCATTGTCTAAGCCGGTGTATGTGGAAACAGGGATTGTGCCAATCACAGGCAAATCAACAAAGTTGGTGGTCGTCACGCCACGGATCTGTGAGCCAGCCGGGAAAGACGTGTCAAAGTTTGGCACGCCATCAGCACCGATACCGGCTGCAATCTGACTGCCAAGAAACCCACGATTATCGAGATTCCGCACCTCGGCACGAAACTGGTTCATGGCCGCATCACCCTGCCCTGCAAGGTTTTCATAGAAATCGCGCTGTGCGTTTGTCTGAAACCGTGGCGGTGGCGGAGTAGGCACGGCTGGACCGTCAATGCGCTCTAGGCCAGCACCAAGATCAGCTGCGCCATCAACGATTTGAATTGGGACATTGTTTCCCAATCTTGCGTTACTCACTGCAATTTCATTTGCCAAGTCACGCTGAAAATCGGACAAAACTTGCGGCTCTGGTTGAAAAGCAGGCGGTATCATCCGTTGCTCCATGTCCATCTGGTCAATTAGACGGTTCATGGCTATTTCTTCACGAATAGACACTGGTGCGTTGCCAATAGCTGGTGCAGGCAAACCCATCGTGACTATGTTGGTCAATGCTTCGGTGGCGCTGGACCCCCCGTCATCACGCGGCTGTGAGGTGCCTTGAACGACGTTGGTAGTGCCGCCAACAGGGCGATTTTGATTGGTCAGGCCGGGACGCTCGTTATCATAAAACGCACTGTCGCCGCTTCCACCCACAGATCCGCTATCATCGCTGCCGCTAGAGTCATCATCAGAGGCACCGCTACCAAAGCAGTACAGGCGCGACTGTATGCGCCGCTCCATGTCAAATCGGTCAAGAAACTTTTGCTCTAACATGCCCTGCTCTACCTCGTTCTCGCCGGTAGTAATGCCCGCGAACACCCTTGCCTAACTCGTCACCAAACTTGGCGCGTAGCTGCGTTGCCATCCACGGCGTATCACCGTATGGCGCTATGAAATCTGCGAAAAAGATGTTCTCACCNGATTTCCACTCGCTCGGAGCTACNGCACGCTCACCGCGCAACAACTCAANCAGAATGTCATCACCAACAAANGCCCANGTGGCAAACCCCACCATGCGNCCATCTCTNTGAAACGCCANNGNCTGCTTCAANCTCATNGGCTTGATAAACTGACGCTTGAGACGCGCCATCGTCCAATCTTCGTAGGTGTTCGACGTGGCTAAAAACTGGCAAAGATCGCCAAACGAAATCATGCGCGCGGTAAGTTNGTGCTGATNGATGAACCGGCGGCNGCGGCCCGCAATCTAAGCTCTGCCTCTGCGGCCAACTCCTGTCGCCGTAGCTCTAGCTCTGCGGCCATCTTCTCACGCTTGAGAGCGATTTCTTGCTCTGCCTCAAACCGCTTTAGCTCAAACTCTTGCTGGATACGCATCATCTCTGGATCGTTGGACTGTTGCTGTGCTTGCTGCGCCTGTACAGCTTGTGCCTGACTTACAGTCTGCGGCGTCCCAAAGAACCGCGCTGTGTCCTTGAACCCGCCAATCTCAACGATTTCCTGCAACATGGCAGCGTATTGCGACAGGCTGCACAACGGATTGTCCGGCCCTAGCTGGCTGATGATCGTCTTGCCCTCGGCCATCATCGCTTGAATGAACGCAATCTTCTGTTCATCGTCTGCCGTGCCAAGACCAACATTGACGATCACGTCAAACTCGCTGTCAAACTCACGCGGGTCCACAGGCACATAAGTGTTCCGCAGACGCACAATCCGCTCTTGCTGTTGAAAGTCAGCGACAAGCTTCAAGATGCCACGAAAGAGATCCTTAACGCCTGTTTCGGCAAAGCTTCTCGCATATGCCTCAAGCTTGGCCTGTGCCCCACGCACCGTAGCTGCCACAGCACTTGCCGTGGTCGATTGCAGCGCATTTGCATCCAAGCCCTGTGAGGCTTTGGACATGCCCGTGCGGCTTTCCTTAACCTCGTCCAGATAGCGCATCAACGGCTGAACCTCGCCGCCTACACCTTGGCCTGACAGAGTTTGCACCGCTCCCGGCTGACGTACCCGCACAATGCCGCCCGCCGTGCTGTCGAGCAAATCATCGAAGTTCACCATGCCTTCAACAGCGATGGTGCGCGGATTGACCGTCAGATAAGTTGAATCCAGATATTGCCGCATCAGCGTGGACTTGATGACTTGCAAATCCTCGGTCAGATCAAAAATCGACCGGCCAACAAGCCTGTGAGGCATCATAATCGGCGAGATGACAGCAAACGGGATGTTGTCAGTCACCTCATTCTCAAGGATGTAACTGCCGCTATCGCCTATCGACAGGATGCGACGACGCTCTGCCACCCCATCTTCATCGAAATCCACCAGCATAACCGTGTCATACACGGCCACCTCTCGCTGTGAGGGATCTGATGGCGCTGTTTCCGTGCCACTCTCAATGTCGCCGAAGCGCACCTGACGCTCTTGCTCTACCTCAAGCTGCGGATAGCCAGCATATGTCTCGATTTCATCCTGATCGTAGCCCATCGACACAAGGTCACTGACCGTCATCATCGTGCGATGGCAGACAAACCGTGCATCTTCCAAGGATTTGGCGCGCCGGTTGAACATAAACTCTTCCGGCGGCACATTCTCAATCCTGATGCGCCCGCTTGTTTTCTTGATCCTCAGTTTGAGGTTGTAGCTTTCAACCACCTCAACATCTTCACCATCATCACCGATGATCGTGGTCATGTTCTCGCGCTGGCTGATCAACTCCACATCAGGGTTTGCCAGTAGCAGCGCGATCTCCCCCTCGGTCAGGTTTTCGTACTCTGCTTCCTCAACCGTGGTGGTGTCGTCATAGTAGTATTTCACCACACCCAGGCCGTACATCAGGCTGTCGCGGAACCAGTGCGAGAAGATGCGGAAACCGGGGTTGTCGTGATTTATGATGTAATTCACATAGTCGCTTGCTTGATCTGCGCGTGGCTCGTCCTCGGCAGTGCGCGCCGCAAATCGCACATACTTATCACTCGCTGTGAATATGCGCATAAGCGAGGGTATAATCGTCTCTACAGTGTCGGCAAAGTCCTGCGAGATGACCTGACTTTTGCCATCAACCTCATTGCCTAAAGGCTCACCAAGATAGAAATCAAGCGCCTTTATGCGTTTGGCGGAAAACTCCTGATCGTAGTGGTTCAGCGCATCAGTGATCTCACCCGAGACGATGCTGCCAAGTGCTTCTTTATCCATCACTTTTTCCGCGTTTTTGATAAGATATCTTTGTCAGCCTTGCGCGCACCACCCTTGCCACTGATGAACGAATTTACCCGGCCCATCGCCCAAGCTGCCATTGGCACGTTACGGGAACCCCCGCTCAAATACGCGCCCTGACCGCGACGATAGACCTGTGCCAACTGCCCGTAAGAGAAGCGTGACTTTTCAGCCTTCTTACGAAGAGCGGCTTTTGTTTTTTCGCTTAGTGGTTTTGCTTTTGGCATTTTGTGCTGCCCTCGACCTACTGACTGCCGCTACGTTGATGTTGCGACCTTCCTTGTACGCCTTTCTGGTGCGCTTCATTTCGGCGGCTTTTGCGCTTGGGTTTCGTGACCCCCGAACGTATTTCAAAGGTTCGCCCGTCTTCTTGTCGCGCTTGACCCTGCGGAACACTCGCTTCGCCATCAATCTGCCTCTTGGGGCGGCGTAAAACGCGGTGATACATCAGCCATTCGTCGCATATTTGCCATTGACGATGTTCATGCCTTTGCCAGTGCGAACAGCGGCTTTCTCAGCACCGTAGTTCTTTTTCTTGGCCTTCTTCTTCCCGCCTTCTTTCATGCCTTTAGCCATCGCTGTGCCGTACATCATTTTTTCTTTCTCCTTTTGCGAAGTTTCTTGAAATCAGCGGCTGTGATCTTGTCACGCGGCGGGGCAACCCGCGCCAAACGCTTCTGCTTGGGGCTGTACTTGCCTTTAGGCATAGCTCTTGCCCTTCGGTTTCTTGCCAGCCCGCTTCATGGCTATGGCCGTTGCCGCCTGCTTTCTAAGCTTTGGACTTTTTCTTGGCCTTGCTTGGGGCTTTTTTCTTCCGTGGTTCATTCTTTACCTCGTCAGAATCATTGGTTTTGCCGACCCCCTTCGTTGTCACCACAGACATCGCGGGGGGCTGGCTTGCCTCAAAAGAAACGCCGGGAATCCGGCCAGAAATACACTTTGAACGCGCCGCACACTTTGACGGGTACGGGCAAGGGTCACACGTCACCATGCCTTGCAACTCCAATATCTTGCTGTGAATTTGTCCTTCGCCGTATCGCAGNTATGCCGCGCACGAAAGTTCGCCCGCCGCCCCGGCTGATCCTTCTTGATAGACATATTCGGATCACCGAAACGGACCAGCTTCACCTGATCGCCCTTCTTGGCTAAAACTGCGCTTTTTTTGCTTTTACCGGGGGTGCGTTTTGGCCGGTTAAATCCNNNAAATANCTCNCCNCNGTACNNNAGTTTGCCAGACGGCGTGCGCTTAACGTCCTTCGTCGTCGCCATCTTGAACCCTCACAGANTGAAACAACTCTTCTGCCTCTTCCGGCGTCATCCCNNCCTTCTGTGCCGCCCANGCAACCGCAGNAAGCCCNGCAGACACAATCTCAGGCCACTCGGCCTCACACAGATCCACAGCGCCAGCCATCTGCACCATGATCTGATGCGCGATTANATCGCTCGTAATAGAGGACGGAAAGCNAACACCAANCTCGTCTTCATCAGCACCGGGAAAATCCACAACATTGGTCATACAATCCAACTCGTATTTGCTCGTAAGGGGGTGCGGCTCGACCACCGGCTCATAGCACCAGATGCCATCGCGCCCTCACCTGCAAAGGTCAAAACAAACGCATCAGCAACGTCAGGAGAACGCTGCCCACGGCGCTTCATCTCGTCCTTGCTTTCAATCTTCAACTTGCCATTAGAGAGATACTTATACCGTATCCCAGTGATCTCCTGGATCAGCGCGTCATCCTGTGGTAGCACCACATCGCGACCCTCAAACCACTCACGCGCCCGCCAGAAAAGCTCGTCACGCAACCGGCCAAACTTATCCCGCAAAGCAGGACTTTCCGATACAGATACCGCCACAGCGGGTAAATCCAACTCCGCCAGACGATCCGCCAAACCCGCACCAATGCCAATCGCATCAATGAATATCTCCGTGGGCCTGTCCATGTAACGACACGCCTCATACTCGGTCAGCACGATACCCGCCAACTCCATGAGATCCTTGCCGCGCCACGTCTTGACCGGCTCAATCAACTCCTGACCGCGCCTCTTAGCCAAAGCAGACCTGTCAGAGCCAAAACGGGCACAATCCAAGCCCCACACCGTCGGCGTGGTAGGCGATGCCTCAATATCGCGGCCAATCGCACTCTCAATCAAATGCAACGGAAGCAAAACGTCATCAGATTGAGTAGGGAATTCTCCAAGAACCCTCACCGAAAATATCGAGGAGTCCCTGCCATACTGCGCTTCCATGCTGCTAATGAAGTCAGCATCAACAGTGTCAGCATCCTCACAACTGACCGTCATGCAATGCCACTGCTCACGATTGCTGTGAAACGCCTCGTAGAAAAACCCATCAGAACGGGTGGGGTTGCCAGTAAGCACAGTCTTGGCATTGGGGGTACTCATGGCACCCTCACCCACCTGGAACACGACATCGGGCACACCAGAAGCCTCGTCCACCAAGATCAGCATATTATCGCTGTGAAAGCCTTGAAGCGCCTCTGGCGACTCTCGTCTGCTNGTNCNGGCNACNGCAAANCTGTCNTTAGCNCCCTCNANACTGATCTTGTCNGCCTTGAAGGACAAACGATCCTTGAAGCCGGGNTGCATNCCACGCGCCCAACGATCAATCTCTGTCCACAACACATCACTAAGCTGGTGAGCGGTGTTGGCCGTACACACAACCTTGGTCGGATAACGCGTCAACAACCACCACAACACAAGCCACGACAAAAAAGCCGTTTTGCCCACACCGTGGCCCGACTTGATAGCGACCTTGCTGTTATCGCGAACCGCACGCAAAGCATCAGCCTGCCAAGACTGCGGCGTGGCATGAAGAACATGCCTGACGAACATCTCAGGATCGTCGTGCAATTCACGCAGAATCTTCTGAATGTCGTCAGTCATTGGCTAAGAAAGGTCGTGATGGTGAACGCTTGAATCATCGCCGTCCTCTGGTGAGTACATCAGGTAATACCGGCCACATTCCATGCAATGAAGGTTGGACACGATGCCGTCACCGTCCGCACCGTAATCCTCATAGCTGTGGTCGCCGCCGTGAATGATCTCACCGTTGCATACGAAGCAGTTCAAGGCATCCTCGTGAAGAGAGGGGTATATATAAATAATATCTGCCCCCGCTGTTTTTTGCCGGGGGGGGTGTCGGCTCCGATCTGCCGGTTTTCTGCCGCCGATGGCCTAGACGACGGGATTGCAGGCGAATGAAATCAGCAACTTAACCGCTGGCACCGATGACAGCCTGCCAATCAATGCACCGATGCCGTGCCCGTTGTGGTCGCATTATCGCCGGAATCTCGCGCGCGTGCTGTATTACTTTCAGTCTGCTGCTTTTCTTCTGCTATCGCCTTCAATGCCTGCACATAGTCTGTCCCCGTGTGCTTCACTTCGTGACGATGATAGCCGCCGAACTTCTTGGGCGCGTCCGTCGCTGCCTGCCATTTCTTGCCGTCGATTGCGACCCGTCCCGCGTTTGGGCATATCTCACCATTGATGACCATCTGAACCAAGTCGTCCACTTGTTCCGAATACGTTTCGGCCCGGTGTTCCATTGCCAGCGAATACCGCTCCCGAAAATCTGGATCATTGTTTAGCCGGTTGCTGATCAGCCGCCAGCTTGGCATGTCCGATTCATAGGACAGTTTTTTTGCCTTCGCACCCTCACTGATACGGAACAGAAATTCGTTCCAGTGTTCCTCAGTGTATTTCTTCTTTCGACCCATGATCGACCCATAAAAAAAGCCCCGTGCGGGGCGCGTTTCTCCATTCGTACCGTATTAAATGCCTATATCGGCGCGCATTGCAATAAGTTTTCATGCGTTTTGTGCTTGCTTTAACCTCTGGTTGATGCTTATATATACGTATAGCCAACTTTCAGAGAGGAAATCAGACAATGGCTTTCAAGTACACACAAGCGCAAGCGCTGCAAAAGGCAATCATCCTCGACAAGCTGATTGACACACTCAACAGCCGAATCGCCGACGCGGACAGGAGTTTGCAAAAGACACGCGGCGACGTTGCAACGGCCTACGTTCAATCGTGCCGTGATACTTCTGCAAATTACCTTCAACTGATTGAGCTTCTTGAGGGCATCGAGTTTGAAGGCGAGGTGACGCTATGAAACCCCGCCTCTTCATCAAACAGCAAAGCCACGTCACCACCTTCAAAGTGCGCGGCAATCCGTTCCGCTATGTGGTCATGCGCAATTCCGACATTGCCCGACACGGCGCGGCCAACGCTATCCGCCAGCGTGCAGCGCGTGCCCTTCAGATGGGCTTTCACCATACCGCACGGCACCAGAACGCAATCGCAGACATTCTTGACGGGGTGACGACATGATCGACACAACCATGAACATGAACGCGCAGGCTTATGCCTTGATGCATTTCCTATCAACCCAAGAGCCGCACACCGCACGCTATCAGGACGGCAAATATCAGATTGATATCCGTTGCGTGCCATACATGAATTGCCGTGAACGTGGCTTTGTGCTGGAAATCCGGCAAATGTACGGAGACGAACCCGTCTGTCTCGCGTTCTTTGAACATCGGAACAGTGACGCATTGTGCTGCATCAGATGGCAGTCGGCTCAGTATGAACACTGCTACACGGCATCCGACATTCCCGACAGCGTATATCCCGACAAATGGTCCGTTACTAAGTCATGGGACTACATGGATTTGGTCGGCGCGTCAAAGTATGTGCTGGACGTAATTCAAGAGGTGTCTGCAACCGACGAGGTGACGACATGATCACGCAAACGATTGACGCTTGGCAATTCCGCGATCATCCGGTCTTGCAAGAAGCTTTTACAACAGAAGCGCGCAACGCTCTTTTCGACTTTTACTGCGAATTGAGCGATTGCACCGGCGAACCTGTCGAGTTTGACCCGGTCGCGTTCCGCTGTGAATGGTCTGAATATCACATTCAAGAATTGTGGGACGATTACAGCCACGTTTTTGAAAGCGCCGGTCTGACCGTGGAAGACGATAGCGACGACTACGACGCGCAAGTGAAGGCGCTGGAAGATCGCACCCGCATTATCGACATTCGGCGCGGCACGCATATGGGCAACATTTTGGTCATGGAGTTTTAGCCATGCTTAACTTTGACCGCCTCGCACGTCATCCACGCAATACGGCGTTCACCGACGCCGTGCTTGCTGCCACAGAGCCGCACCCGTTCAACCGGCACCTCGTTTTTTCACGCAAATATAACTGCGTCATAGAACTGACTGACGGCTTCAAAGACGGGCAAATGACTTTGGGTTTCATTCAATCTCTGGATTACATGAAGGGCAATGGCGGGCGCTGCATTAGCTGGTTGCTCGACCTTTGCCACGACCATGAAATCCTACTGAACATTTATTGCGATGCTCAGCCACGCCATCACAGTCATCTAAAGCAAAGCGAACTGAAGGCATGGTATCGCCGGAAAGGCTTTGTGTTCCCGCGCAATGGTCGGGACGGGTACTACACCCCGACAAGCCCAAACGCCGACGCATCCGACAAGGTGGCCAGCCATGCGTGACTGGATTGAACAAATATGCGCCACAGTCATCTTCTGGTGCTTGATGGTGCTTCTGTATGTGATGGCCGTCCTAGCCACCAATGGCGACCCCAAATACTGGTAACAGCGCGGCGGGCTGTAGTGGCCCGCCCTTCCCGTCGGCGGGGATTGGTACTCCGTCCTGATTGAGTAACCAAACGAAACGGGAGACTGAACAATGCAAAAATTCAAAATCATTGACGCGGTTGAGAAGCCAAAAACGCAACGGGCTGGCTTGCAGCTTTACCCGTGGCAGGATGTGGACGTGGGCAAAGGCTTCTTTGTGCCCGACGAAAAGGACAAAAAGCCGATGCGCGGGAATCAGCTTGGCCAGACGGGCAATCAATGGGCGAAGCGCCAAGGCGTTGCAGCGCGGTTTCAATCATTCCGTTACACCATCGACGGCAGTGACGGCGTATTTGTGCAAAGGGTGGCGTGATGACAGAGCAAGCAATCATCGAAAGCTTGTCGCCCGATCTGGCGACGATCAGGCTCACAAGGACAATGCTGGAAAAGCACATAATCGACGCAAACGAAAGCGTCCGCAGATTAGCTTTGCTTTGTGGCATTGACTATCAACAAATCGGTGCGGGTGAGAAAATCACCCGTGCTGCAACGCTTCCCGACGGCACCGAAACCGCAATCAACTTTTACAAGACCAAACGCGGCGACAAGCGGGTGAGCATCTCCAAGCTGAAACACCACGCACGGGCCGACGATCTGGTCGGCATCACCTATCAGACCAAGGGCGGCGACGTGTTTCTGATCATCAACATCACTGCGACGGCAGAACGCCGCAATGAGGTGGCGTGATGTTGTATGGCACGAAACTGATTCACAGTAACGGCGACGTGACTTACTGTCTGCCACCAAACCCGAAATTGCAGCGCGATTTAGAGGACAGCCGACGGCGTTGGCATGTCCAGAAAATTGAAGACTACATCGAAGGTCTAGACAATCGGGACGCCTGCATTGCCTTGCGTGTCTTGTTGCATAGGCATCGAAAGTCAAAAAAGATCCGCCAGATTGTGATGGAGCAAATGACATGACTAATGAAGAAATATATGGCCGTCTGTTGGATTTCACCGAAGAATTAGCCAACGATGGCGCAACACCGCAAGACGTGGCGCAAACGATGGCAACCTTTCTCTGTGAATTGTCCTATGACTGCGCGCCATGTCCGCAAGTGGCAACCCACTTGATTCTGTCTGCAATCACCGGACGCATTGAGCGGGAGCATGAATCTATAGACGCTTGAACGCATCCACCAACGCATCCAAAGCGAGTCGCATCAAATCCGGTGCGGCTCGTTTGCTTTTCCCGTTCTTTTCCGCCCATTCCGTCGCCATGAGGTTATGGCAGGCAATGTCCGCCGCGATGGCATAGAGGTGCCCGCCCATCTCGCGATGCAGCTTTTTCAAGTCTGTGAAGGCATGTGCAGCACGTTCCGATGCCATGCTATCACCAGATCCGGCAGGCATGTCCGACAGGCGAGACGTGATTCCTTGCTCTAGGCCAGCTTGCCGCCATAGTGCATATAGGCGCATCCCGGCGTCGTATTGCTCCGGCGTGATCGTGCCGTGCCGCCTGTAATAATCCAAGCTTGTGCCATCGACCACGCGGCGTACCAGCTTTCCCGCTTTCCTTGTTTCAAGCGTTTCGATCTGGTTGTGCTGTCCCCTTTCGGGTGTTGGCAGCACGTCCGCGTTTTCAAAGACCTTTGCTTTGCTTTTTTTCGCCATGCTCCATATCCCTCAAAGCCTCTTTGATTTCCTGCATTGCCCCAGGATGGTCTGGTGGAAAGCCCCAGTTGTCGTGCCAGAACCCGGTTTTCTGCCAGTTTCGGATGCGCCCCTTGGCTCGTGAGGTGCGTGTGTCCGCGATATCCTTTGCTTCAAAGGGATCAAGCCACCCTTTCTGATTGAGCCATGTCAGCGGGCGACGGAAATATTCATCATCCTTTCCTTTGCTTCGATGGGCGTTCAGTTGACCCTTGTAAGCTTTGATGATGATTTCCGGTGTTACTGTTTTTGCTGCTTTGAGGAATTTTTTCTTGCAGTCATCTTTTGCCTGCTTGTGAGCAACCTCTGCCCAGAAAGTCTCGAACATCGTGTATTGATCGACAGGATTATTTGCTTGATGAAGCATTTCTTCACCCTCCGTTTTGTGTGATTCATTTCTTTGTAAGACACTACTAGAATAGTCTCTTTCTTTTGTATGTTCCTGATTTACCGGATACGGTTTTTCCGGATACGGTTTTTCAGGAAGTGGTGAAATTTGAGGCGTATCATAGATAAAATAGATGTGAGCGTTGAATTTTCCCCCGTTTCTCTGTGCATTTTTGATGACATAGCCACGTTCGATCAAACCGGCGATGGCTTGATAAGTTTTGTCCCTGCCCCAGCCGAAGCGTTTCATCAGATTTTTGACCGAAAGCTGCCAATCGGTTGGCTTCGATAGCAGATACACCATCATGGCAAGGCACTCGCCCGAAATTTCGGTGTCATTGAGCAAAGCGTTGGGGATGACGGTGTAATTTTCCGTGAGCGCGCTTCGGATTATGAGCTTGTCAGTCATATCCAACTCACCTCTGGCTTTCCGGCAAACCCTGCTTCCCAAACGAACCATGCGTAAGCGATGGTGCCCTTTGACATCACGGGTTCGTTGCTACGAATGAAATCGCCCCGCCAGATGGTCAGTCTTTTGCTGAAAACGTGGACACGGCGAGGCGGATGTTCCTTAAACAGTGTTTCGTGTCGCTTGCCGCCTTCAAGAAACGCAAGCCGCAACAGCCAAGCGTGCTTTGTGCAACCAAGCTCTATCGCGTGCCGCACGAAATCATCTGCAAGACGATATGGCGGGTTTGTTACGAGGCTGTCTGCCCGACGCTCAGACTCAAGAAGAAAATCAACCTTTGCTTCACAAAAGCCGTAGTCATTCAAATCAGAACAAATCGTGGAATATTGATATTCCTGCAACACCTCTGCCAAAGAACCATCTCCTGCGGCGGGTTCCCATATCACTGGTGAGAAGGTTTCTACCGACAGAAGAGCCTCAACAGCTTCCGGTGGCGTGGGATACCAATCATCTTTGTGCCGCCGATCAGTCTTCATCTAACTCAATCCATCCCCTGCCCTCGCATGTCGGGCACTCGCCATCTCGTTCTGTGAGGAATCCGCCGTGCATATGGTCGATTACCGGCACCTCAAGCGTTGCTATGCACTCGCCGTGGCACTCGGGGCACTCCTGCACCTCCTCCCAGATGTTGCAGTACCGCGAGATGCGGATTTTTACCGGGTATTGGTTCTGGATTTTGCCCCTAGTCACTTTTCTGCCCGCGAAGCAGGAAGCAAAAGTCGTCCATGTCCANAACGACAAGCTCCTTCTGCCTGTCTGCTTTGANGACAAGNGCGTCGGCNTCTTCCAGCCACTTGTAGATTTGCTTGAAACCGTTNGCGCGGGCTTTGATCTCCAGGGTCCACTCGTCGGCTGGTAGAGGATCACCCTTGCGGATCACCACGTCGCCCTTGATGGACGCACCGCCGCTAAGTGGCACCCTGTAGGCATCCAGCCCGTGGGCCTCTAGCTTCTTGCGCGTCTCATTTTCGACGCGATAGCCCTTGTCACGCTGACTCTTGCCCATGCTCTAGGCTCCAATCTGCGCTTGTGACGGCACCGTCGGTCATTTTGTGAATGGCAATCATGTGTGCGCCGCTGGGCAAGCTGATGCGATGCACCCATTTCCACACCGACGTATTGCTNACGCCAAGATCACGCCCGAAGGCGGCGATAGATATGTCTTTTTCTGTNAGATACTGATGCAGTGTCATGTCTATGCCTCTTGATAGGCATAAACTAGAGGTTATACAAACCTCTTGCAAGCGTATTGAAACTGTGACACTGTGTTTTTAACTATAGGTTGACGCAAGACAATTTAGAAAGGTAAGAAAATGGCTAAGAAAAACGGAAGCCGCGCTTTAGCGCATGGTGAAAGCTGGATCAACGGACCAATCGCCCCGCCATCTGCGAACCGCAGTAATCGTGGATCGGCAATGGCACCCCCTCTTCGTCTGCTTGGTTCGTTCAATGATGAAACACCTTGGCAAAATCAGCCAACTGCGCCGCCACTCGGCTGGCTTATGAAAAGAGACTCTAATGGAGCATCCAAACAACTTAGCTGCAATACGAGCTAAAGCGCGTATCTCGCAGAAAGAGGCCGCAAAACAGGTTGGTGTTAGCCAGCCGGAATATGGCCGTATGGAGTTAGGCCGCAGGCAAATCGGGCATCACATTGAGGCAATCTGTAAGACCTTCAATGTCACAGAAGAAGAAGTATTTGAAGCCCCCGTTCTTGCGGAAATTAAAAACGCAGACGCAGTTTTAACCGACAGTCGTTTACCCGTGTATGGAAGACCGGGATTCGGAAAACAACTGCGGTGGACCGAAGAGGCCCAAAAGATGATTATAAAACCTCAAGATTTTGAAGGCATAAGAGACGCATATGCTGTAGTTTGTCCAAATGACTGCATGTGCCCACGTTGCCGCGTTGGTGATATCCTTTACATAGACCCAAACCATGTGGTCAAACCTGGCGATTTGGTTATCGTCGCACAAAAGGATTCTGACCTTCGTGACATTGTTCAGTTAGTTGAAAAACACGGCGATCATTGGACGTTTGAACGCCTTGATCCGGCTGAAACGCTGGATATCAGCATCGAAAATCTCGACAGCGTGCATCCTGTCAGGGCAATAAAATACGTTTAACCTGACTTATAGACCTTTACTTTATAAGTATTGGTTGATATAAGCGGGTTTATGTCAGATGTACACCAGCTTCAAGACAACGAGCGTAGCGATGGGTTGCCGGACTTTGTGGCAGCTCATCGCCTCACACCAGAACGGTTAGCAGAACGCCGCTCTACTTTGCGCGGTAGTTGCATAAACATCCTAGCTGGTGGCGACTACAAGCGCATAGACCGCTTGTTTAAGGAAAAGACCGGCGAACTAGAGCCGGAAGACTTATCAGGCAAGTGGCCTATACAGTTTGGCCAGTGTACCGAAATCCTAAATCTTTACACCTTTGAGCAAAAGAACGGCGTCAAGATTGACAGCTATCAGCGTGTCGTGCGCTCCCCTACCGAGCCTTGGATGGCGGCGACATTAGATGGCGCTTTCTACCTTGGTGGCAGGGTGGTCATTGATGCTAAGTGGACCGCTGGCCGTCCCGTCGAAGGCGAAGAATGGTCTGACGTGCTGCCGAGGATCGTGCGCTATAACACACCGCAACTGCATTGGGGTGCCCGCATCCTGGGGGAGATAGAAGGCCGTCGCATTGAACGCGGTGTTCTGTCCATCATTCGCGGTGCCAACCCACCCACAACGCATTTCATCGAACTCAAGCAGTCATATACCGACCATCTGGTCGAGCTTGGCCGCACGTTCATGGAAGGCGTGAAGAAGGGCGAGATGCCTTTCATAGACTTTAGTGAAGAGCCGCCTGTGCCTGTCGAAGAGCGCCAGCCCTACGACATGGAGAAGGACGTGGCCCCTGCCCAGCAAAAGGCATGGAAGCGGCACGCAGACACATGGCTGCAAACAAAGGGCGCGGCTGACAGCTTCAAGCAGGCGGACAAACAACTCAAGTCGCTGATACCGCGCGATGCCTCTACAGCATCCGGCGCAGGCATCAGTGTGCGCGTTTCTAGCAATGGGGCGAAACGCATAATGGCAGAGGAAACAGGCAAGAATGAGTGAGTTAGCAAAGGCGCTTTGCGAGTATCAGGCTGCAACCGGCGGTTTTGAGGCTGATAAGAAGGGCAATCGTAGCCAGTACGCATCTATTGGCGCTGTCATCAACAATGTCAAAGAGGCGAACAAATACGGCCTGACCTTCACGCAAGAGGTGGACTTTGAAGGCGACACGATGTTCGTGCGTACCGTGATGATGCACAGGAGCGGTGAAGCTCGTATGTCTCGCTATCCCATCTTTGTCGATGACAAGACCAACAGCCAGAAGATCGGCGGTGCAATCACCTACGCCAAGCGTTACGCCCTCGCCTCAATGTTTGGCACCGAAAAAGGCGTGGAAGACACAGACGACGATGGCGAGTCAAATGNCTTGCTCAATGACGCACCGAAAGAGACACCTCCTAAGCCCGCTGCAACAACGCCAGCTAAGGTCTCCCTGTCTGACGATGCGGGCCACTCCCGTGAGGATGGACTAAAACCCGCCTCACGGGCTTTTTCTTCCATCGTTGAGAGCGTAGTGCCGCAGGAAGACCCGCTGGTGGCCCAGGTGGCNGCTGTGGACGATCTGACGGCCCTCAAGCGCCTATTCAACGATATGGGCGGCTCACGGATGCCCGATGAAAAACTAGCGATTTTCTCAAACCGACAGAAACAAATCATGCAAGGAGCAAACAGCTAATGAACGACAAGCCAAAAGTAATGCACGGCAAGGACGACATGACGTTCAGCCTCAACGACAAGCGGTCAGAGAAGACCGAGGAATGGCAGTCCGATTGGTCGGGGAAAGTCGTCGTTGGCGGCACCGAATACTATCTGAACGGCTATCAGAAGAACGACGGCTGGATTGCTGGCAAGTTGAAGGCTGTCCCTGCAAAGAAGCCAGCGGACGATGACGAGATTCCTTTCATCAAGTAAGCCGCACCCGCTGTTGGCCGTGGTCAACAACGACGGGATGCTTTTGGTAATCGGGGATTTGAACGCGCAGATGGACATGACCCCGCAGCAAATGAGGCGACATGCAATGGAGCTACTAAAGCGTGCCGAAGAAGCAGAAGCCAAGGTTGGTCAGGAATGACCCGCTGCGGGACACATGCAAGCACTGTGGCTGCACGTTTGATTGGCGATATGGCGGGGTTGCCAATGGCCTCAAGGAAAGCTTCTGCGGGCCGCAATGCTGCCACGACAACTATCAAAACGAGCGGACGTGGGAAGAGATGTTGAGAAGGGCACGGGATGGATGACGCAACCGCAATCCTTGAGACAAAGGACTACATCGAATTGCGCGCTGTCATCAAAGTGAACGGCAAAGAAACTGATGTCCATTTTAGCAATTATTGGGGATCAACTTGGCAAATAGGTCTGTGCGATCAGGAGACTAAGAACGCCGTGATCCCCGTGATTCGCCGTGTGTTTGAAGCTCTGTATCAGGAAGGATATTATGCAAATGACCAAAGAAGGCAGACGTTGGACAGAAGAGCGCCGCAAAGCTCACAGCGAGGCTATGAAGCAGTATCATAAGCGGCNGAAGATNAAAGCGGCCCCNAAGCAAGAGGCAAGCTGGTGGCAGCGCCTACTGGCAAAGGTGCTTGGGAAGGCACCAAGCTGATGTTTGCGCCTTACGACAAAGAAAAATGGAAGTCGTTGAAAAAGCGGCGGATCAAGTTTTTTCTCACTGACATAGGCGCGCGGAACCTGTGGGNGATTTTATACTTAAATGACCCCCCAAAGGTAATGCGCGGCGCTAAGTTGAACACCCGCCTCAAGAAAGCAAGGACGGGACTTATTAATGATCTTAGTCGTCAGTACGAATTCCAAACAAAGGCCGATATTTATTACCTAGAGGACGACAAAGTTTATGACTGATTTTTACACACCGCAGGAACTAGCTGACCGCTGGAAGGTTTCAGCCAAGACGGTCCTGCGGATGGCCGAATCTGGCGATCTTGCCAGTATCCGCGTGGGTAAAAAAATAAGAATACCAGCCCACGCCCTATCAACAGTCGAGGGAGACACGACATGCAGAAATACGAGTACGACGTTGTTCAAAGACAGAGTGACAGAAATTGGGAAATCACCTGGCGACAGGATGGCAAAGCACGATACGCATCAACTGGCACAAAGGATGCGGCGCTTGCAAAAGTTTTCCTAGAAACCTTCAAGAAAATTCACCAACCGAAAGACGTTGTGACGATTGGTGACATTTTGCAGCAATACACGATCAAGTGGTATCAGCCACGCGCCGTGAAGATGAGCCGCCACAATTCAATCATCAAGGCGTTAGACCCGTTGTCTGATTGCGATCCGTTAGACCATGAAGCTTTTGAGGAAGCGATTTGGGAATGGAAGCAGGAGCGGATGTTTAAGGTCAAAGAATCCGCTATGGCTCGTGAATTGTCCGTGATGATAGCTGCCTTGAATTGGGCCAATGATCGTGAACGCGGGCGAATGTTAAAAGGCGTGCCGTATATACCAAAAAATAAGTACGAGAAGACCTATCGCGTGCGATGGCTTGATGCTGATGAAAGGGAAAGGTTGCTGGATGCTTTGCCGTCGTTGCCCCTGTATCTGCGCTTGGCAATCGGGATTGCGATTTCAACGGCAGCTAGAAAGACGTCAATCCTTGAGCTTCAAAAGCGACAGATAAAACTGCGTGAAGGGCAGATTGACTTTCAAGCACCAGCGGACGGTAAGCGCAGAAAAGCGCGGCGGGTGTGTGATATCACGGATCTGGTGCGGCCTTGGCTTGAGGAAGCAATGGCTGTGACGCAGACGGGCTACATCATCGAAAGGAATGGCACTCCAATGCCAAACTTTTATGATGACTATCAAAGGTTCATCAAAAGCCTAGATATCGAGAATTTTACGTTCCACGATCTACGCTCGACGTGGGCGGCTGGTGCTGCTTTGGATGGGGTTCCGATGTCACAGATACAAGCTGCTTTGGGGCACTCTTCTGTGCTAATCACTGAAAAGCACTACGCGCAGATTCACCCCGAATACCGTGAGAAAGCACGCGAATATTCCAAAAAGACTTACAAGTCCCGTATGTCCCATATGGAATAACCAAACGACGTTAAGATATTGATTTATAACTTTTTTTCTGGCTCTCTCTCCGCCAGTAATATTGTTATTTATCAGTATCTTAACTCAATTTTGGAAACGATTTGGAATCAGTCATTTTTTACCGAAAAACTTGGTAGCTGATCGCACGCCAAATGAAGCTGCCACGATGACGCCTAATGTGTACTGATACCAGTTAGGCATTGTCTCAAGAGCGGCGAATCCTTCGGCTACAATGGTTCTGCCCCACTCACCGCAGAATGATAGAATCAGTGGGATACTGAACAGCCCTACAAGCCACTCGTCTTTCCACGAGTTTTGGCTACCCTGGGCCATGATCTTCTCCCACCCAGCTTCATGGGTGGCGGCAACCTTCATTACCTCTGCTTCTGCTTCGGCCCTGGCTACCTTGGCGCGTGTTTCAGCGGCCTTTGTCTCTGCTTTGGATTTCAGCCAGCCGCCAAGAAGGTCACTCGCCGGGCCAATTAACGCTTGCCACATGTCCGCTCACCTGTATGCACAATAACTCTTGATTGCCTTCACGCTGGATGTCCGCGTCGATCAGATACGCATGGAAATGGCACTGATCTGCGTCTGGTGCATCGAACAGCGGGACGACGCTATAGTCGAATGGACCCTTGGCCGTGATAAGCACAAGCATCCAAGCGCCGACTTGTGCGGCCTCCAAACTGTCAGCCTTTCTCCGACGACAGCCAAACCGCTAGGCTACCCGTCATGGCACCTGTAACCACAGATATCAGCGCACTTTGCTGCGTTGACAGATCCGGCTGGGACAGTGCCCATTCGATGCAACGCACATAAACGCCTGTCATAATCAGCATCATAAAACGCGGTAAAATACGCAATTCCAACATCTTGCGTGCAACATCTTCAACCGTCATTTCACCACCCCTTCACGCATCTGGTCGGCCAGCATATTGGCCCTGCCCTTCACTTGCGCTGCCCATCTTGAATCAAGCATCTGAACCGCCGCCTCGGCATAGTCTCCGGCGTCCATCGCGGCGTGCATCTTTTTGAAAGCATCGAAGCGGTTGCCCATGTTGAAGATCATGTTCATCACAACCATCTGCCGCGCTGGATCAAGCTTGTGCCAAAAGCCGTATGTCTGCGCCTTCTCTGCAACCCACACCAGATCGTTCTTTAGAAGCATCATGGCTTCCTCGTGGCTCACACCACGGTCATCATCCAGCTTGCGGCCTACGCCTATGGTCGGATGGCCCTGCAACGTATCACCAGGCTCGACAGGACGCCCCGTAGCATCGTCATAGACTTGCAGGCGCACGTCCTCATGCTCGGCAAGCTGTTCAGCAAGCCGGTCCAGAAAGCTATCGCTCAAGACATTTTCTCCTTAATGGCTTTTAGCACCTCGCGCACGGTAGGCGGGCGCTCTACGTTGGGCTTGTATTTGCATTGAAACTCTGTCGGATACCACTCGCCTCGACGCAGATGCAGCACGTCTTGCGTGAAGTTTGGCCCGCGATAAATGCAGATGCGTTCTTTGTCGATCACCTCGCAACCGACAAGCCGACAGGTGACATATTCGGGATCACCGGCACGCGCAGAATGTGACTTGAGCAACAGCACGAAGGCTGTCAGTACCGCCACGCCAGCGCCGATCATTATTGTCCACGCCACGATCTCGACAAACTTGCGGCGGCGCTCTCGCTGCCGGTACAGCGTTTCCTTCCTGCGTTTGCGAATCTGGCCTTCCATCTTGACCAGTTCGTCCCACTTGGACCTTCCCAGAGTAAGACATATCCACTGCCGTAGCTCGTATCTTTGCTGTTCTGCTTTCTGTTTGTTTGCGAAAGCAGTGATAGCTTCCTGCTCGACCGATTGGCCGCTAAACAGTTTTTTGAATATAGGGGGGTTCTTGGCCTCTTTTTCGGCCTGATCTAAGTCAGACAGCGCACCCATCCAGCGTGACAGATCACTTGCCATCGACTCCAAGTCGCGGCCTATGGCAAACCCTTTCTTCAACGCAGAAAAAGCCGCCGAAGCGGTTGCCATTGCTGATATCGGGTCCATTCAGTAGACCTTCACGTTTTCGGGGTTGATTTGTTTTGGAAGGCAGTAAGCGGTGATCTGCCCTGCTTGCTTGTGAAGCGCACGAGCAAAGTAGGTGCAGTCATCGACGTTGTAGAAATACAGATCGTTGCTAACAAGTTTGCCGTCGAGGAATACGAACAGCAAAAATGCGTGGATCACTGCCCTAGCAGTACGCCTACAAGCAGGACGATGGTGGTGCCGGCTGTGCCGATCATAATATGTTCGATGCGCTTGATACGCAGGATGGTTTCCTTCCAGCGTTCAGCGCAGACCGCTTCATGCGTGTCGAGTTCAGCTTTGACAGATGTGACGGTGGGCTTGGTCATTATACGCTCTGGCTGTCTACAAAGGTCTCATAGGATGATTTGATCGAATCCGTCCAGACGGCGTTGCACACTGCCTGTACAGATGCGTCTTCACCGCTGATGTCNGTNTCGNCCCANGTGTCGCCAGACTTGGTGCGGCATTGCANGACGTGCCGGTGATAGGTGCGGCTAATCTCGTCGCCGTCATCCTTCACGATGGTTGCCTTGCGGACTTGCACGGCTTTGTACGGCCCACGCACCTCGCAGTCATATTCAAACTCTTTCGTGAGGCTCATTGCCTACTCCTTCTGTTTACCGTCGCATGGCTGCGACCTGTCCAACCCCTACCGGCTGGTGGGGTTATACAAAATAAGTCATCGTCCCTCTTATCCTTCTGTCGTTTTCCAACATTGATGCGTCAATATGGCGGTGACTTTCTGGATAGTTTTGGTGGCCTTCAAACAACTCAATTTTTGAATCATCATTATTGATCGCTAAAAGCAAACCAACTTCATTGGCATCCAAAAGTTGTTTGAAGCCCAAGCTGTACGATCTACCGTTAGATAGATTGGCAGAAGTAAATGGCAACCCAGATATTCGTACCGGGCCATCAGTTGTGACTGTTGCTCCTGCCGAATGTATAGAAAAAAGTATACTTACCTGTCGCCCTACTTTGGTGTAGTAGCCTTTTTGTCCGTTTACTTGATAACTGAAACTGGCAGAGCCAGACACCATTTCGAATGCTGGCGTCCATATACCTTCCTCATAGTCATCCAGCGCATTTGCCGCCGCCGTGTCGCCGTTGAACTTGATGCCATGCGTGTCTATTCTGGCCAACTCAGTGCCGTCGCTTACCCTAAATGCGTGAGTGTCGCCGCCAGTGATGTAGTTGATAGTATTAGAAGTGATGCCGAAGCCGTAGGTAGCTCCAAACAAACTTATATGTTTTGTGACATCTACTGCGCTTCCACCCACCTCTGCACCTAAATCAAGTTTTGCAGACGGTGAGGCATTTGTGATGCCTACCCGATTGTTTGTCTGATCGACATACAGCGGTGTGCCAGAGCCAAACGCCTCTTTCTGATGGCTCATAAGCTCGCGCACAGCGTTGTTCATATCGCTCGGCAAAGCAGAGTTTTCTGCAAGATTCACATCGCCGACGACCGTGTTGTTGGCAGCGGTAGCGTCGTATTCGGTGATTTTATCTTTAGCCACTTTATGCCTCCAGTTCGGTCACGCGCGCCTTGAGCGCAGTCATTTCGGTTTCGAGGGCTTCGATCTTGGTGATGGATTCTTGCAGTGCGCCGGTCAGCAGCGGCACTAGCTTGCTCTGGTCGATGCCCTGCATGACAGCGTTGCCGTCGTCGTCCACCTCGTTGTGGGTGCCGGTAACAGCTTCTGGCACGACCGTCTGCGCCTCGTGGGCAAGGAAGCCGTCAACCGTTGTGTGGGCGTCTGCGATGAAGTTGAACCGCTTAGGTGCAAGTGCCTTCACACGGTCGATTGCGCCGGTCATGTCGGCTACGTTTTCTTTGAGGCGGTGGTCTGATGAGGTGTTGAAAGATGTCGCAGATGTGGTGCAGCTTATAGACCCTACCAATGACCCTCTGCGGCGAAACAAAGCAACAGTTTCATCTGACGTTGTATTATCCGACCTGTGAAGCTCTAAAACGACAGTGCCATCTTGCGCGATTACGCTTTTACCTGCTGGCTGAAGGACTATTCCTTCATTCGTAGCACCATCAAGCGCAGTGCCAGTTGTGCCAATTTTTACAATCCCGCTGCTGTCGATACGCATACGTTCTGCGTTGGTTGTTTTGAAAATCATATTGGCAGAGCCAATCTTGTTGACCGTCAAGTCGCCAGTGCTGGTGCTGTCAATAAAGTGGCCAGAGTTTGTTACAGTCAGGTCAATCATAGACCCGCCACTTTCCTCTGTGCGGATGCGTGTGTCAGTGCCGCCGCTAACGTGCAGGTCTCGTGCTGGCGAACTCGTCCCGATNCCGACGTTGCCGCTGGTGTCCACCCTGACCCTTTCATTGTTCCCGCTGGTTTGTATTACTACGCCAGCACCAGTGTCTCCCTGCAAGGCAAGCATCCCACTGTCAGTGTCGTAATAGATTGAACCACTGGCTGTTTCTGCGCTGTTATGCAGACTGATTTTGCTGCGACCACTGGCGTTTGTATTATGAATTTTTAGGGTTGAGCCAGAGGTTTCAGTGACGCCACTAGCGTTCTGTTCAATATGCAACGCACTATCAACGGTGCTAGTGCCGATGCCAACGCTCCCGCCCGATGTGATGCGGACCTGCTCCGTGTTGTTGGTCATCACTCTCAAATCGTGATTTGAGTTTGTGCCTATTTTGACATCGCTGTTTTGAGAAATAACGTCGAACTTGACGTTGTTAGTAGTGTCTTCAACACGAAATCGTGGGTTCGTGTCATTCTGGACATGCAGATGCACATCAGGAGCCGCAACGCCAATCCCCACACGGTTGTTGCTGCTGTCTACTTTCAGGGTGTTCGTGTCTACCGTCAGATCACCCGCAACCGTCAAGCTGTCAGCCGCAGGCGTCTCAAGATTGACCGCGCCGGTGCTGACGTTTTTCAGGTCCACCATAAGCTCGCGAATAGCGTTGTTGATGCCACTCGCGGGGCAGTTTTCATCTATGTTGACGGACTGAATGTCAGTGTTTGATCCAGCCGTTGCGCTGAAATCGCGGATGCTGTTTTTTGCCATTTATTCGTCCTCTGCCACTAAGCCGGATGCCAACAAATATGAAAGGATGCGCGTATCACGCGCGTTTCTGGCTCTCACCGATGTTGGCTTTGAGAGCAGTTCAGCCATAAACTCTGGATCTTCGACAGCGCGGGCCAGCACGTCCCTGACACGCAGTGCAGGCATGTCTGACAGGATGCTGCGAAGCGCGCGGGAGCCAGCACCAGCGGCCACAAGGGTCGCGCCTGACGCCTCGCCAATGAAACTCAATGCACCGATACGCGCACCAATGACACGGATTAAAAAGTCTTCAAACGGACCAGTTTTCCCAAGGTCAAATTGTTTGCCTGCGCGTGTCGTCAAATACTGTTCAACGCGTGCCGCTGTGTCTGCCAGCGTCTTGAGGTTTTCACGCCTAGTCGCATCCAGAACGCCCTTGGATTGCAGATAATCTAGTATGCGTTGCTGACCAGAAGTTGATTGCAGGATCTTACCCGACAGTTTGCCCTTGACCGTGGCTGCATCAAGAAGCTCGTCCATCAGTATTGTCCGCAGGCCAGCTACAGCATCGTCACCACCAGCACGGGCCGCTGCGATGATGTTGTCCATCTGATCTGTGGAGCGGTTGAAACGACCAAGCGCCGCCTTCACAGCCTTTGGTGCGCTTTCTACCTGTATCGCATCGCCAAGGGCGCTTACTTGCTGGAAAGTGCGGGAACCAGCCGTCACCCCACGCACATAACTATCTGCCGACCTGGCGGCTGTACCAGCGTCTTTCAGAGCATTATCAAGCTGCGGAAACTGGCGCAGGATTTCACGATTGTTCGCGCGGAACGTAGCCAATGCCTCTGGCTTTATCTCACCTGTGCTTTTGGAGACTGTCTGCCGCGCCATATCGCGCAAAAACTCTTCGATCTGCGCGCGCACCTCCGGCGTTTGGTTGCGGCCAAATTCTTCTAGCGGGGAAACCGCTTGCTGTATGTCTCTGCTTGCGACGGCAGCGGCGGGACCACCCCGACGTATGGTGCTTTCAAGCGTAAGATCCGGGTCAATCCGGCCCGTCGCCTGTGCGTCAAACTCTAAGATCCGGCCCACGTCACCGCGAGAGAAACGCTGATTCAACGCAAAGCTAAACTGACGTGCTTCATTGACGCCGGGAACCTCAAGACGCGATAGGTCTGCAAGCGCGCCGTCTGCCAGTACCTTTGCTTCATTTGCGGCACTGAAATTGGCATTTGGGCCTGACTTGAGATCGCGATTCAGCCGCAACATACGGCTTCTAAACCGCAGGAGATCGCCAGACGTGACATTAACATCGCCCCGCTCTACTGCATCAATCTCATTGTCGGTAAAGCCATCATCTTTTAGCGTTTTCTTTACGCGCTTGATAAAGTTCTCAATGACATCAGGCAGTGTTTCTTCTTCCATGAGCCGATCACGCAAACCCTGATATGCTGCAAGCGTTTCTGTCGGCTGCACATCTAAATCTCTGTCAACTCGGCCCCACAGTGCGCTTTCCTGTTTGCGTGCATCTCGTAACGAACCTTCCAGCGCATCCCGTACAATCCTGTTTGCTTGGGAACGTGCATCTGGTGAGCTTGGGTTGATTTTTGCCGCCGCTTGCCTCGCTGTTTGGAGCTTGAGATTGATTTGAGTATCAAGCGCATCAGCAAATATTTCTGGGTCCGCACGTCCACCGACAAAAGCGTCCTTGATGTTTTCAATAACTTGTTTGTTCGCCTCACCGAGACGAGCATCCAAATCGCTATTGGTTCTGCGAAGCGTGTTTTCTAACTCAATGAGAAAAGCTTCGGGAACGCGCTGTGCTGACGTGATGCCTTCATCATCCTCCAACAACCTCTTGGCAAGCTGTTCTCGGTCAACGCCTTCCTTGACAGCGCGTCTTTGCACAACATCTGCCGCAAGCCTCTCTCTACCGCTAGGCGTAAATGACCTAGCAACGTCAAGGACGCGCTTCGCCCCTTTACCTACTGTTGCCAACGCTGCGGCAGGAGCAAGACCACCAGCAACCTCACCACCAAGGCGGGCAAGTTCATTGCCGGGTGCGATTGTCTCTGCCAGACCGCCACCAACACCCGCCGTAGTCGCAAGGCCAAGCTCTGTGGCGGCAGTAGTGCCCGGTCTGCGTGCGGCTGTAGACACGACATCAGACAGCAAGTCTCTGACCGCTGAACCTGTCGGTGCCGCCCTTGTTGCAAGGTTTGCCCCACGCGCTGCCAAGCCTACACCACCAGCAATAGGGATTGCTGCACCAAGGGTTTCACCACCGATAGCAAATGGCTGCTGCTGCCGAGGTAGATCCGCCACAGACTTATAGCCAATATTGGCGTCAGCCAGTAACCCACGAAGCTGTTTGCTGCCGCCTACCGGCTCTTGAATTTCGACGCCCGGTAAAAGGTTTAGGCCGAAAGTGGCAAGGTCTACCGGCGCGCCAAGCACGTCTGCAAACAGCGCGGTATTCACGCCCTTTGTGGTGCCAATCAAAGCATCAGCGCCGGTAAGTGGGCCGTCACCAGTGTCAGCCGTCATCTCACGCAGCAACGATTGCTGTTCAGCTTCGGGCAGATCTAAAAACTTGTCGTCTACCTCAAAGCGACCAGCGCCTTCGACCTCAATTATTGCCATCGTTACCCTGCTTTATAAGCTTGAATTTGATTGGACCTTGAGACGAATCNACTGTGCCACTNC
>FUFK010044692.1_pt1 | contig 26303 bp, 22 predicted proteins | sample 1021851 | NCBI WGS metagenome assembly FUFK01 (sample SAMEA51879418, study PRJEB19060) | metagenome
TGCCGTGCCGTTAATCTGTGCTCCGGGTGACGCGACAATCGTCAATAGGCAAATGGTTCATGGTTCTTTTGCCAACGCCTCCCCAAATATCAGGATATCAATTACTTTTGGTTTTCACCGCCGCAAATCAGTTTTAGGGCAGAAAGCCGCCCTTGGAATGAATGGCACTAACGCGGTATACGACGCAAAAAGAATTTTTGAGCGAGCTGCCGTGATACAAGTAGCCATCGATGCTCGCAGGCAGAAATATCAGAATGAAAAATCCTTCGATTACAAACCGTTCACTGACTTGAAGGATAAATACAGGTTTAATGATGCAACCTTTACTTCTGTCATTAAGGATTACAANACCAAAGATCTTGCGATCTGAAGCACCAAACANNCTTTGGCCNCGNATTATTNAGGAAGTATTNTAAGATNCTGCATTTCTCTCANTAACTCCAGCACCATTTCTTCCGTGTCAATACAAGCAGAAAAACCATGCTTTCTTATTTTAATATTGCTCATGTGGTGCGGATTTGGCCGTTGACCATACCCAAACATATAATCTGCAAAACGCCATGACGGCACCAGCTCTGAAAGAGAAAAGTTTTTCAAAGAGTATTTTTTTGTAATACGCCCCCAAAGTTGCGCATTCTCTGGCATCAATTTCACTAAAGACATTGGCTGCGGAACTCCATGTTCCATACCAAATAACTCCGCTATCCTAGGCCAAATATGATGCCATATATATACATCACCATTTGTGATGTTATAAATTTGATTTGCGGCTATCTTACTATGACCAACCCATTCAACAGCCTTTGCTATTAATCGCGCATCGGTTGCTTCACCGATACGCTCGACGCCACCTGGGAACCGGAGAGGTATACCAAGCTCCCTCGAAATTGATGCATAGGTCCCAATGGCAGCAATAATATTTAGGGGGCTTCTAGCCGCCACCCCAAAAACAAGTTGAGGACGGAGGATCGTCCAATTCCATTGTTTTGTTTTCTGAAACTCGGAAAGCCAATCCATCTGATCATAATAAAAGTTTGGCCCCATTGAGCGCGGGTCTGTCTCTCGCGCGGGCATCTTAAAGGGGCCTAAATGACCTCCATAAGCTTTGGTNCCNTGCATCAAAGTTATGTGTTGAAGTTTTGGCGAATTTTTATCCAAGCTCTCAATCAAATTGCGAAGCATGTTTAGATTTATCTCAGCGTGATCCGACTGCGCCCAACCTGACGTGAGGTTTTCTTTTTCAAATACAGCACTGTAACAAATGTGTGATACATCATTGAGAGATTGGAGTTTATTTCTACAATCCTCTGAATTCTGTAGATCGACATTTATCCATTGTATCTCTGAATCAAAATCCGATGCAGATCGGGAAAGGCCAACAACATTCCAGCCTTTTAATTTTCTGAAATGATTAATAGTACTTCGGCCAACAATTCCTCGGGCGCCGGCCACCAGGAGCTTTTTATTCGCCATCACATCCGTCACCAATAAGAGCTAAAAAAATAAAATGCTTGTTTGTCGGCCTGGTCGCCGAGTTAGAAAAACGAATCATGAACCTTATTTTTTTTATTCTACTCGGCCGCGCGCAGCTGACTATCCGTTTCTGCATGCTGAGAAAACCTAGGCATGACCTCGTCGGCCAACATTGTTAAGGAACGTTTGCAAAACGCCTTGTTATCCCATTCATGAGCCATGGCAGTTAGGACGCCAAAATGTCCTGTAAGATCGCGCAACGCTACCAGCTTGTCTAAAACGGTTTCTGGCGACCCAAAAGTACATTGCTCCTTCGCAATTTCTTGCCAGGTAATGTTGTCGGGATCAGGATGACTTTCTGGCGCCACATATTTTGTTAACTTCCTAGCTTTGATAGACGATAGAAAATATCGATACCAATAACTCATTGGCCCATCAGGATTTAATACATAATCTANNGCCTCTTCGTCGGAAGGGGCAACAACAATGCTGCGCGAGACACGCCAGATATTTGGATCAGCTCTTCGGCCTGCGCTCTCGCACCCTTCAGCGTAAGTCTCCCAATGACCTGATGTATAGCGTGGGTGCAAAAAAGCTGCTCCAGATATTGGAATCCAGCCATTTTCGCCCGCTATTCGAGCACTGTTAGATTTTGGGGACATGATTGAGATAGCTACCGGAGGACCAGATTTTTGATATGGCTTTACAAAATGTCCAACACCAAATTCTGACCTAGCCATATCTTCGATTTTTACATTCCAGTATTTGCCTTCAATAGAATATGGTGGCTCACCATCCCAAATTGCCTGAATAAGTTGCATTGACTCTCTGACCATGTCGTTGCGATCCGTATCACCTCCAACTTCGAACAGCTCAACGTCAGAACTAAGACTTCCCGTTCCAATCCCCATTTGAAAACGGCCTCGGGATAAATGATCAAACAAAGCTGCTTGCGCCGCCACTTGAGCAGGGTGATGGTTGGGCAAGCAGATGACACCCGTCCCCAACTTAATTTTTTTTGTCTCTGCTAGCAGAGTAGCTAGAAAAACTAGTGGGGCTGTAATGGGTTCAACTGTAGCAGAGGCGTGCTCGCCGACCCAGACTTCATGAAAGCCGAGTTTATCAGCCAATAGAATTGTTTCTCGATCTTCCTCAATCACCTGCGTTTGATCACGGTTTACATCGTGTACAGGCTGCATAAACATTCCTAGTCGCATGATCTGTCCCCAAATGTTTCCTTTAAAAGCTTGCTCAGGTTGAGCCTAACATAGGCACCAAATTAAAACACGCCTAAAGATTAATAAAACCAATTTTCATTAGGTCATTCTTGCAAGCTCTAAAAAAATACCTCAAGAATACAAAAGACGGGCATGTATACCCGCTATTAATTTCAATTTTGAACTCGTTTGGAAGTAAAAATTTCAAAGTCCCTAGCCAACTTTCTACCAAGTCACTATGGCTGGTTTGTTTTATTTGCAGTCTGCTGCGCTGGGTTCGCTAGGCAGGGACCAGCGGTTGCCACACTGTCAATATTTGTTACGCCGATGACCATTGAACTTGAATGGTCTCGGACTATTATCTCAGGAGCTGTATCGCTTGGAGGGATATTAGCAGCCTTGACGTCTCCATTCATCGGAACAATTGTGGACAGGCGCGGCGCGCGTTTCGTACTCTGCCTGGCCATTTCCACAACTGCTATTTGTTCAATTTTAATTTCTTTTACTGAATCTGTCCTGGCGTTCTATTTATTATTTTGTATAGCACGCATGAATTTTGCCGGCCCGTTCGACCTAGGAATATATAGTGCGATTAATAATTGGTTTGTTCGTCTAAGGCCCCAGGCAGTTTCTATAGCTACCCTCGTGCAAATGGTAGGGCTCACGGCTATGCCTTTAATAGCGTATGCGGCTATCAGTTTCGATGGGTGGCGGATGGGATGGATCATTATCGGGGCTACTGTATTTGTTATAGGGTTCTTCCCTAACTTTTTTCTTTTGCACCGAAGCCCCGAAGATATAGGCCTTTCGCCCGATGGGGGACCAATAAAGGATTCTTCCAAAAACGAAAAAAAACAGGTCAAAGAACCTATATTTTCAAGAGCGGAGGCTATGAAAACCAGTGCATTCTGGTTTTTGATTATTTTTACCGCCTTGGTTTATCCTATTCAGGCCGGAATTAGTCTGCACCAGGCCCCGCACCTCATCGAAAGGGGCGTATCTGCAGGCACTGCCACCTTAATTGTAAGTACTTTTTCTGTCATCTCTGGGGCTTCAGCTTTATTGTACGGATTCGCCGTAAGGCGCTTCGGCGCGCGAACAAACCTATTTGTTTCGGCTATTTTTCTAACCCTGGGCTGCATCCTTATGAACAAAGTACAGGAAAGTGGATTGGGTTACCTCGCTGCGATATTTTTCGGATTAGGAATAGGCGGTGTACTATGCGTTTTGCCTATTATCTGGGCGGATTACTATGGAAGAACTAATTTTGGAGCAATTCGTGGTGTTGTCTTAACAGTACAGGTCGGCGCTCAAGCCATAGGTCCTATTTTATCAGGCGCCCTCCGCGATTGGACATATAACTATGATTTGTCGCTATTAACATTTTCTTTTATGGCGATCCTATCAGCTTGTATTTGTCCTTTTATCCGTCCACCCAGCTATTAGAGGCTAAGCATTCGCGTGAGTTCTTTAATAATATTTTTGTAGACCACTATTTAAATTATATTTCGGCTGGCTAGGTCGTCGACTTGATTTTGATCATAACCCAAACTTTCTAATATTTCCGCGGTATGCTGCCCCAGGAGCGGCGCCCTACCGACTGATGCTGGCGTTTCGGAAAAGTTCCATGGAGAACCGTGAACCTTCAATTTTTCACCTAAATCGGGATATTCAACTTCCGTGATATAACCATTTTGCATTACATCGGGATCATTTGAAGCTTCTAAAAGCGTGTTTATAGGAGCAGCAACAATATCAGCTTCACGAAGTGTATTAATCCAGATTTCTCGCTTACCCGCACCAAATAAATTACCGAGTGTCTCTAATATCAAGGATTTCTTTTCCTCAGAGACGAGCGCCAATCCCAAATCAGACGCTCCCTTCTCTTCAAGAGTGTCCCAAAACCCCAAAGCACGCATAGCTTTTTCCCAATGCCTATGATCAAGCTGAAACACCATCGGTTTTCCGTCTTGATCATCAAAGCTTGCAGCTATACCTGGGTATTCCCTTGTCCCATTTATACGAGCTCCTGCTATCGGATTGGAATTGCGCCACATAGTGGTGGTCATAGTCCATCCCATTAGTCGGACGATACCCCCTACCAGGGACGTTTCGACTTTTTGACCAACTCCCGTGTTTTTCGCGTGATAAAGTGCGGCTAAAAGGCCACCAAACGTTAAAATTGCGCAGGTCTCATCGGCAACAGATACAAGACCGGTTCGCATTGACTCACCCGGCCCTGCATAAGCCTCGGCCACACCACCTAGGGCCTGGCCGATCGCATCGGTTCCGGGAAAATCAGCATGTGGTCCGTCTTGTCCATAAGCCGATATAGACGCATANACGATCGCTGGATTAATTTTTTTTAATTCTTCATAGCCAAATCCATTTTTTTCCGCTGCGCCAGGGCGGAAATTTTGGCCAAAAACGTCTGCGTCTTTAATTAGTCTATGCAAAATCGCTCGTCCTTCGTCTGTTTTTAGGTTGAGCGTTATGCTTTTTACACCTCTATTATTTGTTTCGAAAAAAGAACTTATATGGCCTTTGAGCTCGCCAGCAGTTCTTGACGGGTCACCTGTTCCCGGCATCTCAACCTTTATAACATCGGCCCCCAAATCTGCCATAAGCATGTATGGAACCGTACCCGCTTGAGCGGTTGAGCAAGCCACAACTTTGACGCCTTGCAATGGGCCTGTTTTATTTTCCATAACCTTACCTTCTAAAATGCCATAGAGATGACCAACTCATTTTCCAAAATGGGGAATATAATGGAAGCAAAATAAACACTCACACTGTTTTTTCTCAAATTTCTTCTATTTCGAAAAAAATGATATCAGCTCTTCGTTTAAACGTTTTGGAGCTTCCTCTGGAATGAAATGACCACAATTGTCAAAGACTCTTCCTTCAACATTATTAGCAACACGACGGAGTGAGTCTTGTGTTTGCTCTCCCCTTCCCCTGCCGTGAGGATAACTCACACCTCCTCCTATAGCTAATACAGGCATGGGTAGCTTTAGCCGTTTTATATTCTCTAAGTTATCTTCAATATCTTTTGGTAGTTCTCTGTAATAAGAAAAGCCTGCCCGCATTGCCCCAGCCTGACTATAGGTTCTTACGTACTCATTAATATCAACTTCAGTAATTGCATTAGGCACATATGCAAAAGTGCTATAGAACCAGCCAAGATAAACTTTTTCCCTTCCATGTATTAGCGCTTCCGGTAAGTCTAGCGTTGAATGAAATTGATGGTGCCATCTACGTCCCCCTTCTGAAAAGTCACCGCCGCAGCCTGGAACGGTGACATCTAATATTACCAATTTAGTCACAGCATCTGGGTGCGCTGCCGCCAGTGCATAAGCTGTTGGCCCGCCCCAATCGTGCCCAACGACAAAAAAAGTACTAAAACCAAGAACCTCGCTCATCAACCGCCATACATCATTAGCTACTGTTTTTTTATCATAACCATTCAATGGCCTAGAGCTATCGCCGAGTCCTCTTAAGTCAGGTGCTATCACAGTATGATTTTTTGCCAGAACAGGAATTACATGTCGCCATTCCCACCAGGTTTGCGGCCATCCGTGCAACAAGACCACGGGCGGACCTTTTCCACTTAGAACATAATGTAAGATTACGTCGCCTAGGTCTGCGAATTCATGTATCAGATCTAAATTGTTGTTCATTCTACTTTCCTCTTTGAGGTCACGCCCAAGACTTTAGAATTGCATAACGGGCAATATCCGTTCTTATCATATCACTGATCCCGAGCACCTGGTTTTATCTTTTAAACTATACCAAATTAAAGCTAAACGGTTTAAACCTATGGGAATTAAAATAGAAAAAATTTCTGGTGCTGTCGGAGCCGAGATTTCTGGTATCCAGATAGAGGATATTTGTAAACACGACTTTAAATTAGTTAATAACGCTCTTTTAGACCACGGCGTCATTTATTTTCGTCGCCAAAATATTAGCCCGACACAACAACTTGATTTCGCAAAAATGTGGAACGATCTGCATTTGCATCCTTATCTTAAAGGACTTCCAGAATTTCCAGAGATTATTGAGATTGTCAAAGAGCCAAGCGACCCAAACAATTTTGGCGANCATTGGCATACAGATCAAATATTTACCCCAGTTCCTGCAATGGCCACGATGTTGTATGCAAAAGAAGTCCCCNTGACTGGTGGGGATACTATGTTTGCATGTATGGAAGCTGCGTACGANAGCTTNTCTGGGGCGATGAAAAANATGCTGGCACAACTTTCAACTTCTAATCGCTATGACAAAACTGCGGCAAGATCAGACAAAATGAAAAACAAAATTCCAGATGTGGAAGAGCCAACTATGGTGGCCGTGCATCCCTTAATAAGGGTACACCCTGAAACAGGTCGGCCAAGTCTATATATAACCGATCCCCAAACCACAACACACTTCAATAATATGACGCCTGACGAGAGCTTGCCATTAATAACTTTTCTACTTAATCATGCTACCCAGCCTGAATTTACCTGCCGCTTAAATTGGGAGGTCGGAACATTAGCGATATGGGATAATAGAAGGGTTCTGCATATGGCTCTCAATGATTATCCGGGTCAACGCAGGGTTATGCATAGAATAACCATTAAAGGGACAGCGCCGATTGGCCTGACTTAGTCAAACTAACTTAACAAAGNACCTTTTCATGTAGAGTTCGCTTTGCCCTTTTTTGTTTCACGACTTGAAGGTAGTTTGGCGCTAAATAAAATTTTATAAAAAGATTGAACTTGGGAAAATTTTGTATGGTTGAATTTATAGAGGTCGCTACGGGTTTATCTTTTCCTGAAGGCCCTGTCGCACTGCCAGACGGTGACATACTACTTGTTGAAATTTATGCTGGTAGATTAACCAAGGTAAAACCAACAGGTGAGAAAATAATTATTGCTGATTTAGAGGGCGGACCTAATGGTGCAGCAATAGGCCCTGATGGGCGCTGTTACATTTGCAACAATGGTGGCATGCCGTTTCTTGAAAAAGATAATTTGATACTACCCAACCTATCAACTCTAGATGCCCCAACCGGCTGGATAGAGGCTGTTGATCTAAAGACAGGCGCCTCAGAGACGCTGTATAGATCATGCAACGGAATACCACTCATCGGCCCCAACGATATTGTTTTCGACACCTTTGGTGGGTTTTGGTTTACAGACCATGGTCATACCAGGCGCCGTGATAGGGATAGAGGGGGTGTGTTTTACGCAAAGATTGATGGCTCTCATATTCAAGAAGTCATCTCACCAATGGACGGCCCAAACGGGATTGGACTTTCCCCAGATGGGTCCCAACTGTATGTCGCAGAAACACCCACGGGTAGACTTTGGTCTTTCGAAATCAGAGAGCCAGGTGTCTTGCAAAAACAAAAAAGAATTGTACCATGGGAGAAAGGGAAGTTAATAGCATCGCCCGAAGGTTATCATTTATTCGACTCTTTGGCGCTCGACAGCTTGGGAAATATTTGTGTCGGATCGATACCAGGAAAAATTGACGTTTTTAGCGCGACTGGGGAACATATAGATCGCATTATCCTACCAGATATTTTCCCCACCAACATATGTTTTGGCGGCCCGGAGCTCGATACAGCATTCATAACCTTATCATCAACTGGAAAATTGATTTCGATGAAATGGCCAACCAAAGGGCTAGCGCTAAATTTTCCGCACGGCTAAACTCTTACGTGCAACTGGTTGCTAGCCCAAAAGTGAGTAATGGCTCACTGGAACTAAAAAAATGAACTCAAAACCTAAAGAAAGAAATCAACCATCCGAAATTAAAAGTAGTTCAGCAAAGTTCAATAGTCCACCATTCGACGGACCACTTGTCATTTATGAATTGATAGGTCTATTAAACACCACATTTGGTCTGACACATTGCCCAGGACGCAATGATAGGCACTCCAAACAAAAATTATGGAACAGAAACCTTTTGGAAGATTTTTTAGAAATCAGCAATTGGGGTGCAGACGTTCTCATAAGCCTCAATGAGGCTCAGGAATTTCAACAATTAGGTGTTCCAGAGTTCCCAGAGATAGCACAACAGCAAAATTTTGATTGGTATCATCTACCAATACAAGACTTCTCAGCGCCAGGTATTATATTCGAAGAGGCTTGGCTAAAAAACAGGGAAGCGATTCTCGGACATATAGGTAATGGTTCCAAAATAATCATTCACTGCGCAGCAGGATTAGGAAGAACCGGAACTTTCACCGCTAAACTTCTGACTAAGTTTGGATGGGATCCACAGATAGCGATAAACGAAGTGCGGCGGGTCCGTCCAGGAGCAATAGAAAGGCAAATTCAGGAAATGTATATTTTAAATGAAAAACCACTTTGATATCTAATTAGAAGACTACTGATGATGAAAAGAGAAACTTTATGAGGGGCCTAGTCGTCTGCCCACAACCTCAAGCGGCTAATGTTGGCGCAGCAATTTTGGAACGCGGCGGCAATGCTTTTGATGCAGCCGTCGCAACCGCCTTTGTTCAAATGGTTGTCGATCCATTCATGTGTGGTATCGGTGGTATGGGAACACTACAATATTTCAACAGCCAAGAAAGTCTTCATGGGATGATTGATTTTCATAGTCGTGCTGGCGCAAAAGTTTCACCAACGATGTGGGAACAAGATCTGATTGGTCGATCTGAAGTAAATGGATACAGTATGTTTGCTGATTTCCGAAGCGAACTTGGATACTCATCAATTATGACCCCAGGGGCTGTCTCTGGATTTTGGGAAACTCACAAAAAGCTATGTAGTTGGGATTGGCAAGACCTACTGGAGCCCGCTATTGATATCGCTAAAAATGGCTTCTCAATAGATCAGCATGTTTACGACTTTTGGACCAGGCCAACGCCTGCAGGAATTCCGAGCGGCGCAGAACGCGTTCGAGCGACAGAAGCTTGCTCAAAAATTTATTTGAAGAAAAATAAAGCATTTCCCGCGGTCGGGGAAATTATCTCTAACACTGATATGTCCAAGACTCTTCACACAATTGCCAAAGAGGGAAGCGCAGTCTTTTACAAGGGGGAAATTGCTGAGCGNATAGTGGAAGACTTTCAATCTAATAATGCTTTCGTTACTTTTAGTGACTTAGAAAACTATNAAACGAGCTTTACAAAACCTATCATAGGCTATTATCGAGACTATAAAATTGCATCAAATCCACCACCTGGGAGTGGTGCTATATTGATCCAAATGCTCCAAACTCTTGAACATTTCGATTTGAAGAAACTTGGTCATAATACCGGCGATGCAATGAATATCATCGCTTCAACCATGAAACTTTCTCATCATGACCGCGACCAACATCTAGCAGACCCACTTTTCAATGAGGTTAATACTGATTTGTTGATTTCCCCAGAGAAAGCTGCCAAAAACGCCAACTTAATCAAAAATAGGGAACAACTGCCCTCACCGGCTGCTATTGCACCATCGTGCACCACACACCTTTGTACACTTGATGAAAAAGGCAATACCGTCTCAGCAACGCATACTTTGGGAACGGGNAGTGGCGTCGTGACGCCTGGCCTGGGTTTCGTTTATAATAATTCGATGAAATTAGCCGATGCTATTTCTGGAAGACCGAATTCTATTGCCCCTGGAAAAGCTCGCACGACAGGAATGGTCCCAACAATTCTTTTTAAAAATGATGAACCTTTCATGATTCTTGGCGCCCTTGGCGGCTCGGTGATTATATCCGCTGTATTACAGACCATCTTAAACATCGTCGATTTCGGAATGTCACCAATGGAAGCTGTATCGGTACCGCGAATTCACAGTGAGGGTGAATTTGTTCATGTTGAAGCTAGGGTTGAAAGTTCTCAAATAGCTGTTCTTGAGTCATTTGGTCACAAAATAAAAAAGTCTCCCTATAGTTTCGATCCGATGATGGCACGTTGTCACGTAATATTGAAGGACAAGAAAAATTGGAAGGCCGGCGCAGATCCTAGAAGTGGCGGCGGAGTTGCGTTTGCCCGTGTTTAGCCACACAAAGTATANCTTATGTTTATTCTACCAAATTGCTTAATGTAAAATCTAGTAAACCCAGTGCCAGTTTATCAAACTGTCTATCCTGAGTGATCCGATCCTCACTCTGCTCATAACGAAGAAATATTTGCTGAAACACCACTGCCAATCGGAATTGCGCTAGAACTTTATAGGGAAGAATATCTAAAGTTTTCGTTTTTGTTCTTTCGGCATATTGTGCAATTAATTCGTCTCTTTTTGGAAACCCAGGTTCAAGAGTGGGCATCTGCTGAAGAGATAACATAGCAAAGGGATCATCTTCCTGTGCCCAGTAACTTAGCAATACTGCGAAATCCCACATCGCATCGCCCCGTGTCCCCAAATCCCAATCGATTAAGGCTTTGGGTTGAAGGTTAGTTGGTTCTAGAATGATATTATCTAATTTAAAATCGTTATGCAGTATTACAGGACGCCCTTCTTTTGGAATTCGCTCGCTTAACCACTTTTCAATTTTCGCTAATGCTACAGACTGACTATCGCCCCACGCTGCGTTTGCTCTTTTCAACCAACCTTTTGCCGTTCGGGAGAAATAATCCCCCGTTCTACCTAAGTCACTCAAGCCAACTGTACTCGGGTCGATAGAATGAAGGCGGATAAGAATATTTAGGAGTTCATCTGTCAGTTGCTCCCCAATAAAACGTTTATTTCGCATATGATCGGGCAGCGTAGATTTTACTGTAATCCCTTGTCTGTACTCCATAATTAAGAAAGGTACCCCCCAAACATTCAAATCATGCCCAACGAAAAGACATTCAGGAACTAGAGGGAATACTGGGCTCAAAGCATTAAGTACTTTCGCTTCACGAAGCATATCATTTGCTCCTTGAACAAATGAATTCATTGGAGGCCTTCGCAAAACAGCTGGGCGTCCATTAAAAATAATATAATAGTTAAGGTTTCCAAAACCTGCCGCAAACTGGTTAGGCATTTCAACGAGGTCTAAATTTTGTCCCTTTTTTCTCAAATGTTGCTGTAATACATCCCAATCTTGCCTTACCGCAAAGCAGTCATCTTTGAAAAGGTCTTCATCAACTTTGTCATTCATTGATCAAAACAATCGCTATCTTCATCACTTTAGTTATAGCTCTATTCCAGAAGTATTCATACCATGCCATGATAGTTCAAATTCACTTATTAATGAGAGAGAAGCATGGTCGACATTAAGAATATTGCAAAAGAGAAACTTCAAGCNGGTGAACTAGCAATTGGGGTCGGTCTGCGACAGGCGCGGACAGTGGATATAGCAAAAGCAATGAAAACGGCTGGGTTTGATTGGCTATTTATCGATATGGAGCACAACTCCATGGATCTAGATACGGCGACCCAAATAAGTGTTACAGCTCAAGATGTAGGTATCACACCGCTTCTCCGAGTTCCTGGCTTCCAACATTTTCATGCGAGTAGAGCTTTAGATGGTGGGGCTCAGGGTATTGTTGTCCCACACGTCGACACGAAGGAAACTGCTATTCAAATGGTCCGTCAATGCAAATACCCTCCAATAGGACATAGGTCTGTTGCCGGCGCTCAACCAATGTTAGATTTTCAAAGTTTTCCGATGGCTGAGGCCACAAAAGCAGTTAATGACGCAACACTTACAGTATTAATGCTCGAAACGCCGACGGCTATCAGAAATGCCAACGACATCGCCTCCGTCGAGGGCGTCGATTGTTTACTGATCGGAACAAATGATCTCTGCATGGAGATGGGTATTCCTGGCGAACTGGACCATCCAGAAATAATGGAAGCATATAAGCAGACGATCACAGCTTGCAAGAAACACGGAAAGTTTGTTGGAATGGGTGGCGTATATAATTTTGATGCAATGAGAGTATATATAGACATGGGCGTTCAATTAGTGCTGGCCGGAAATGACTTAAGTTTTATGATATCCGCAGGGAGAGAACAGACCAATAAGTTACGTAGTCTTGTATAAAAAATAGGGAGAAATAGATGTCGGATCTTTTGTGGCAACTGGGGGCAATGGAAACCGCAGAACTAATTTCTAAGAAAGATGTGAGCACAAGGGAAGTCATCAAAAATCATTTAGAACGACTTACAGAGGTCAACCCAAAAATAAACGCAATTACCAGAAGTCTGAATGATGAGGCTATGGAAATGGCGGNACTAGCCGATGAGAAAATTNCNAGNAACGAGCAAATTGGTCCATTGCATGGGGTTCCCGTCACNATAAAAGATAATGTCGATATAACCGGGCAAACAAGCCCAAATGGTGTGAGCAAATTGAAAGACAACCTTGCTCCAGCCAATTCGCCAGTTGTTGATAATCTTCTAAAGGCCGGTGCGATTCCAATAGGTAGAACAAATACACCAGAGTTCAGCCTACGCTGGCATACTGGTAATCCCCTTTTTGGGGATACATTAAACCCCTGGGATAAAAATATTACCCCTGGTGGCTCGTCTGGCGGTGCCGCCGCTTCATTAGCCGCTGGGATTGGTTGCATAGCTCATGGTAATGACCTTGGAGGATCGCTCCGATACCCCGCTTATTGTTGTGGGCTCGCAACAATAAAACCCACACAAGGGGCCGTACCAGCATTTAATCCGACGGCCGGCGAGGATAGGCCTCCAATGATGCAGCTCTTATCCACACAGGGCCCAATTACNCGGTCTATAAATGATGCAAGGTTGGCATTCAATGCAATGTCAAGATCTGATCGAAGGGATCCATGGTGGACACCTCGCTTCATTCAAAAACAGGAAAAGGCCGGCTCCATAAAAATTGCACTTGCTACGGAAACCCCTGGCGCACCATTAGCCGATGAGGTTAGGCAGTCGTTACATAATGCAGGCAAAATACTAGAGGCAGCAGGGCATATAGTTGAAGAAATTTCTCCACCAAAAATTGCTCGTTGTGCTGAGGTTTGGGCTGGTTTGATAGGCGCAGAGCTAAGATCAGTCCTTCGAAAAGCCATGGACGAATTAGGCTCAAGTCAGATATCTGCTGCGCTCGATTTTCTTGAAAGTTTTCACAAGGAATGTACCCTTCCAGAATACATAAGGTTGGGAATGGAAAGAACACAACTTATGCGAGAATGGTCAGTATTTCTTCAAGACTACGAGGTAATAATTGGGCCAGTTTCTAATATTCGTCCCTTCGCACCTAACGAAGATATACAAACTAAAGAACGTGCAATTGAAATCTTTAGTGCGCATAATTTATTGGTCGCTGTCAATCTACTCGGAATTCCCGCGGCAACGGTTTGTACAGGCCTTCAAGATGACAAACCATATGGGGTTCAGTTAATAGGGTGGAAGTATAACGAACATCTTTGCCTGGATTTAGCTCAGACGATAGAAGACCAAGTCGGAACCGTGACGCCTATAGATCCAAAGCTTTTCTGAAGTAGGTTGAGGTGGTGGGCACGACTGGGATTGAACCAGTGACCCCCTCGATGTCAACGAGGTGCTCTCCCGCTGAGCTACGCGCCCTAACCTCATATTTCCGACGTGCGGCAACGTCGTGTTTATAACCTAAAAACCAAAATTGGCAAGAAGTAAACTAAGCGGNGATGAAAAGCGTAATTTATATATCTTTTCATGACATAAACACACCAACGCGCTAAACTTAATCATGAATATTTTAGAGTCTAATATCGATAAACCCATTAACATCGAGCAGCCTGGTCATCAGTCGGTTCCACTCGTTATATCTTCACCTCATAGTGGATTGGATTATCCAGCGGACTTCGTCAAAAACTCTGCCTTATCGAAGCAAAAACTGAGATCATCAGAAGACTGTTTTGTCGACGAAATCTTCCGTTATGCGCCAAAGGTAGGTGCGCCACTCCTTAAAGCACTTTTCCCAAGAGTATTTGTAGATGTTAACAGAGGTCCTTTTGAATTAGACCCGACAATGTTTAATTCTGACTTACCAAATTATGTAACAACTAAGAACCAGAGGATTTTTGCGGGACTGGGTACTGTCGCAAAGGTTGTGTCAAATGGTGAAGAAGTTTACAAAAACAAGCTCGATTTTGATGAAATAAAAAAAAGAATCGAAACGTGTTATAATCCATATCACATAGAATTAAAGCGACTCATAGGTCAAACTCGGGATATTTTTGGATTCTGTATTTTGATTGATTGTCATTCGATGCCATCAAGCGCCGCAAAATCAGCAATCCCAAAGCCTTTGGGAAAGAAGGGGACGGATATTATTCTTGGAGATTGTCACGGTAGTTCCTGTCATCCCTCCATAATGAACGCAGCACTAGAAATTCTCACTCAGGCTGGTTTTTCTGTGAAACGCAACAACCCATATGCCGGGGGTTTTATTACGCAACATTATGGAAAACCGTATGAAAGTGTTCACGCGATCCAGATTGAAATCAACCGCTCTCTGTACATGAATGAGAAAGAATTAAAGCGCCTCGACGGAATTAAAGTGTTAACGCGAATTATGACCGATTTTATGACAAATATGGGACAAAAAGCAGATCCAATGCCTCACCTTAAAGGCGCCGCAGAATAAGTATTTAGCTTTGGCACAATTGTTGCTCGTTACATGTTAACTAAGGAGTTCAACTATGTGCGCGCACAAAAAGGTTCTATTTTCACTTTTTGCNANTTTTTTTGGGTTCANCGTTGCAAACGCTGCCACAGTAAAATTGGGAACGTCCGACTTGTGTTTAGACGCGGCAATACCAGTTGCAAAACGTTTAAATACACCAAGTGGTTTATTACAAGCAATTTCCCTCAAAGAGACAGGAAGATGGGACCAAAAAAGGGGAATGAGCTACCCTTGGCCATGGACTGTTACCGCAGGTGGCAAAGGTGTTTATTTCGCGACCAAGAAAGAAGCGATAGACAAGGTTCAGACCTTAAGGCAAAAAGGTGTAAGAAATATCGATGTTGGGTGTATGCAAATCAATTTATACTATCACCCTAATGCATTCGACAATCTAGATCAGGCTTTCGATCCATTAGCTAATACCAGGTACGCCGCCGATTTTCTGACGAATTTATATAAAAATAACGGTTCCTGGAACTTGGCAATAGAGAGATATCATTCTGGAAATACTGCGCGTGGAACAAAATATAGAAAAGCTGTTATCCATTTAAAAGAGCAAGCGGCCGAAAACCTTACCAAGCGTCTTGCTTCCCCCCATTTCTTGAAATTGGCCGATAATACATACGTCATTCACCAGCCAAAAACTATCGATCTACCTAGACCATATTCCCAAAAAAGCGATTTCTACAAAAGACGTGAGCAAAAGAATCTTGAGCTACGAAAAGCTTTTCTTANGCGAAAAGCAAAAGTTATGAAACGCTGGAAAGATATGATGCAAAAGAGAAAAACTTCGGACGGCGCACCAGACAAGCGGCAGTCAAGCTAGCGCTGTTTATTTTGCCAATCAGGGTGTACCCAAAAGGTTTTATCTTCTTTTGCTAAAGCCACCTTACCTCGGATATCATCTGCTATTTTTTCTGCCATCATAATTGTTGGGGCATTTAGGTTCCCACTAACGATAGAGGGCATTATTGACGCATCCACTATACGCAAGTTCTCCATCCCGTGAACCTTACCTTTTGAGTTAACCACAGATTTCTCGTCATTTCCCATTCTACAGGANCAAGCTGGGTGATAAGCGCTTTCACCATTTTTCCGGACGAATGCGTCAATTTCCGCATCACTTTGCACACCTTCCCCGGGCGATAATTCTTTGCCGGCAAAACTCTTAAANGAAGGTTGGGCGAGAATTTCACGGGTTAATCTAATTCCTTCTCTCATTTCGTTTTTGTCTTGATCCGTTTTCATGTAATTGAAGGTAATTTTTGGACCTTCCATAGGATTATTTGACCTGAGCTGAATGTACCCTCTGCTCGTTGGGCGCATGGGCCCCACATGAACTTGGTAACCATGGCATAGTTGCGGGCTCGTACCATCATAATTCACAGCCAGAGGCAAAAAGTGATGCTGGATATCTGGATGTTTAACACCAGGCGACGACCTAATAAATCCGCCTGCTTCGAAGTGATTAGTGGCACCCAGACCCTTCTTTAAGCTCATCCATTGGATCCCAATAAAGAGTTTTTTGATTGGATTATTTACCTTAAATAAAGATATTGGCTTTAAACATTCGGTCTGAAGATAGATTTCCAAATGATCTTGTAGATTAAGCCCAACACCTGGCAAATCGTGTTTTATATTTATACCTATGTCTCGAAGATGATCTATTGGGCCAATACCAGATAGCATCAAAATTTGGGGGGTACTGATTGCCCCGGCACATAAAATCACCTCCTTCGCTGCAAAAATTTTCCGAATAGCTCCATTTTTGAAAATCTCTACGCCGACGGCNCGTTTCCCCTCAATCAATATTTTTGTTACTAAGGTGTTGGAAAATATCTTTAGCGATTTTCGTTTTAACGAGGGACGCAGATAAGCTTGTGCAGCACTGGACCTTCTGCCGCAACCAACTGTCATATCCATTCTTCCCAGTCCCTCTTGCTGATACCCATTCGGATCACTAGTGACTGGATATCCTGCTTGTCTCCCCGCATCTATCCACGCCCTATATAAGGGGTTGTCCATTTTTCCCGCGGTCACCTGGAGGGGCCCTACTCCGCCTCTATAATCGTCTCCCCCTATATCGATACTTTCTGCTTTTTTAAAATAAGGAAGGCACTCCGAATACGACCACCCTTCACAACCGCTGACGAGAGACCATCTTTCATAATCTAGAGCGTGCCCTCGAACATAAGCCATTCCATTGATGGANCTTGAGCCGCCCCAGATTTTTCCACGAGGACAGTACATTCTTCGACCGTCTAAGTGTTTCTCTGGTTCGGAAAAATAAGCCCAATTATATTTATTATCGGCAAGTGGGTAGGCTAAAGCGGAGGGCATATGGACTTTCCAATTCCACCAACGGTCAGGGCCTCCTGCCTCCACTAGCGTTACTGTACTTTCGTTGTTTTCAGTTAATCGATTTGCAAGAACACATCCTGCAGACCCCGCTCCAATGACTAAATAATCGGCCTCTGTTNACTGTCCCATTTAGTGTTCCATATGGGCCTTTAAATCACGCAAAATAATTAAAATCATATTTCCGACTTATCTAAGATTTGCGACTTCCAGGTCATTTATCTTCTTTTTCTTCATCAANCCGGCCTTCTTCTGTCCTGTATATTGAACGTCCGAACGGGTTCTTCTTTATTTCCCTAATGTGCCCGTAATCCCAGAGCCTATAAACACTAAATGCCATTTTCTCCTTTAGCCATTCATCATCAACAGCTTGAGCTCGAAAAAATAGATAGTGGACCCCAAACACTATCGACCAAACAAGCATCAACCAAAAGGTGCCCCATTTCTCTAAAAAGAAAAAATCGATGATTAATAGTAAACTCAGCCCCGCTAAGAAAATTACCTGATGTAATCTGAATATTCTGAGAACGAAGAAGTTAAGGGTGTCGAACATCTGGCTTCAACTTCTATTAGAACAAACGTCTACGAGACGAGTTCTCAGGGGCACGTTTTGGTAGAATTGAGTAGACACGGCAAATCAAGATTATGCGCCACATATATCTTATCGAAGATAATAAAAGTACGAGCACAACAAGCTCATCAATGAGTTCCATTTTTTCCGGAAAGCCAAAAAGAAAAATCATTACGAGCACAATAACCGGAGCAGTTGCTGAATAAACTGCCGCATAAACTGTCTTTACCGTACCTACCAAAACAACTGCCGAAACAATGGTAAAGCAGTAAATTGCAGCAACCTTCGATACCCCATAAGGAGCTTGCCCCGTTATGGATGTAAATGTACCCATGCCAAACAATATTGCAGCCATCAATGCGAAAAAAAATAGTTCGTTATCTGCCTGACTGCGGCTGAGGTCGGAAACTTTTACAAAATAAGGGGTGGTTTCCGGATCCCAAACATATCTTTTAAGAAAGTTCTGAAGTTTGAACATAAAAACGAGTATACCAACGGAAAATGTTAAAACAATAGGGCGCTCGGAGTTATGAACGAGCGCCCTCTAAATTAATTAACACCCGAAATCAGCGTTTATTCAGGTAGATCCCAGATTATTTTTTTTCATCGCCCAGGATCTGTTCGGTTTGTCTAGCCAGATCTTCCTCAACAGAAACGGTCAAGTCTACATCCATGCGCTCCTTACCTTCAATGGTACTACCTTCGTCTTCAGGCCATTCTAGGGTCATTAACTCAAAACGCGTACCCTCCGGCGCGAAGAGTGCAAGAAATGATTGAAGCCAAACAGAAATCCCTGCAAGGATGGCGACCAACAATCCTAGTGTAAATATCGTTTTAATAATATATCGATATGGCAACCCTACTTGCGAGGCCGATATCTCCATTATAGCCCAGGATTCGTAAGCAAATTGGGCCGCGAAGAAAAACACGCAAATCGTGAATGGGATCATGAAAAAGGTAGACCCAAGCAGCTCTAACCAGGCTTTACGTCTAAACCTTAGATGCTCGCGTATCACATCAACTCTGACCTGTGTATTCCAAACAACACCAAAACCAAGAACCAACGCGAATAGAGCGGTGTGCAAGTGCCATTCCGTTTCTTGCAAAAGAGTGGATTCAAAAACAGGACCTAAGCCAATGTTCTCAGCTGCATACTTTAAGTCAATTTGTAACTTACCCGTCTTCCTAAGACACACGTCATAAACAGTAATTACAATCATCGGGACAAATAGGAGGGATGCCCAACGCCCACACCAATCAACAAGAGCTCTAATTTTTAAAACGAGTGCGATTAGAGTATTAGCGGCTCCTTGGGAGAGAAGATTCCCACCCGCTACGTTGCCGCTATGAACAGTTCCTTCAGTAGACATAATTATCGCTCCTCCCTTAACCGTGAACGAAATGCATAAGGCCCAGTGCAATGCCTGGGAATACAAGCACGGTTATGACACCAAGTGCTTGAAGTATAACAAACGGTATAATCCCTTTGTAAATCGACTGTATTTTTATCTCTCTTGGCGCGATACCCTTCATGTAAAAGAGAGCAAAGCCAAACGGCGGAGTTAAAAATGACGTTTGCAGATTTACCGCCAAAAGTATGATAAACCAGAATTTTATATCTTCTTTTGGAAGATGGTCACCGAAATCTAACCCTGCGACAAGCGGGGTGAAAACGGGGAGAACAATTAGTGTAATTTCAAGCCAATCTAGGAAAAATCCTAAAAAGAAAACGATTGCCATGATTAAGATTAACATTCCCCATGCGTCTAGGCCGGCTTTTTCGACGATTAAGTGTTCCACCACATCATCCCCGCCTAAAGACCTATAAACATACGCAAAACATGTAGCAGCGATAACGATAAAGAAGATCATAGATACTGTTTTTGCGGAGGTATTGCATACCTCAACAAGGGTTCCATCTTTTAACCTTCCATTAAATATCGCTAGCAGTGTGGCCCCGAAAGCACCGACGGCGCCTGCTTCGGACGGCGTGGCCCAACCCAACAAGATTGATCCCTTAATGAGCGTTATAAGGAACACAGGCGGCAAGAAGCTTTTTGCTATCAATGGTCCCATTTCACCTTTTGGAACATTTAAAAGGTGCGCCGGAAGAGGTGGGGCTAAACTTGGTTTCGCAGCCGATATTGTTGCGACGTAAATTAGATAAAACGCTGCTAATGTTAGACCGGGCGTAACAGCTGCCATGAAGACATTTCCGACAGATATAGCCATTAGATCTGCCATNATAATAAGCATGATGCTTGGCGGTATCAATATTCCGAGCGTACCTGAGGCCGCTATGACTCCACATGACATAGCATGGCTGTATCCCTGCCGCATCATCGTTGGAAGAGCCAAGGCTGTCATCATTGTCACTGACGCTCCAATAATCCCAGTCATGGCTGCCAAAATTGTACCCATAACAGTTACTGCCAATGCCAACGCGCCCGGCACTCGTTTTAGTAGTACTTGAACGCAATACAGCAAGTCGTTTGCTATGCCACTTCGTTCCATCATCACGCCCATAAAAACGAAGGCTGGTACTGCTACCAGAACGAGGTTTTCGCAAGCTTGCCCCCATATTCTTGGAATAAAATTAAAATATTCTATCAAGGTAAACGAATCTAAGAAGTATCCTAAGAGCCCAAAGAGCATGGCCAATCCGCCAAGTATAAAGGCTACCGGATAACCCGAGAAAAGTAACAAAGCCAAGGTTACAAACATAACCATGGAAATATACTCCTGCCCCACCCAGATAAGGGCTTCACCTCTTGAAAGTTCTTCCTCTACCATTAACGAGCCTGAGTAACTATAAGCTCCAATAGTTCCCAAGAGGACGACGACCGCCAGTAAGGCAAACATTAAAATTGCTATTTTACTCTCACCGGAATGGTGGTCTACGCTTGAATCATCCATGTAACAATCCCCGTAATATACATATGTATAAATTTATCCCTGCTCTCCCCAGGAGACTTCGTTCACATTAGCATCCCTGAAGAGCTTTTGTAACAAAAAGCTATTAAAAAAAGTGCAAATATTTTCTGATGACCGAACCTATTAAAATAAAAATTCTTCCTTCCTAAAGCCCAACATTATGAACCTAGACGAAAGTGTCAATTCTCCCAATTCAAGGATCTTAAAGATCAGAGCCTCGATAACAGTTTAGTCATAGGCCGCATGCATTAGCCAAAGTGCTACCTCCGGAAAGACCATTACAGTTATGACGCCTAATGCCTGAAGTATAACAAAAGGTATGATCCCCTTGTATATGGACTGGATTTTGATTTCGCGAGGAGCAATTCCCTTCATGTAAAACAGTGCAAAACCGAATGGTGGCGTCAAAAAAGACGTCTGTAGATTTACTGCCAACAGAATTATAAACCAAAATTTAATGTCAGCATGCGCTAAATGATCTCCAAAATCCATTTGAACGATCAAAGGAGTGAACACGGGCAAAACAATTAGCGTGATTTCAAGAAAGTCGAGAAAAAACCCAAGGAAAAAGACGATGACCATGACTAAAATGAGCATTCCCCATGGACCAAGACCGGCTTTCTCAATTATTAAATGTTCAACCACGTCATCACCGCCCAATGAACGGTAAACGTAGGCAAAACAAGTTGCAGCTATGACGATGAAAAAGATCATAGATACCGTTTTTGCGGAAGTATTACAGACAGAAACAAGAGTGTCCCAATTAAGCCGTTTATTGAAGGCTGCAAGAAGCGTTGCTCCAAAAGCGCCGACCGCGCCAGCTTCTGATGGCGTAGCAAAACCAAAAAGTATGGACCCTTTGATGAGAGATATCAAAAAGACTGGCGGCACAAAGCTTTTAATTACTAGAGGTGCCATCTCGCCCTTTGGAATGTTAAGCAGGTTTGCAGGTAAAGGCGGCGCTAAACTGGGTTTTACTGCCGCTAGCGTAGCGACGTAAATTAAGTAAAATGCTGATAATGTAAGACCAGGCACAATGGCTGCCATAAAAACATTACCAACTGAAATTGCCATAAGGTCAGCCATAATAATTAGCATAATGCTGGGTGGAATTAGAATACCTAGGGTGCCTGACGCCGCTATTACTCCAGTTGACAATGCATGGCTATAGCCCTGACGCATCATCGTTGGCAGAGCAAGGGCTGTCATCATCGTTACAGAAGCGCCTATAATACCAGTCATAGCGGCAAGTATTGTGCCCATAACCGTTACAGCTAGCGCTAATGCGCCAGGAACTTTTCTTAACAAGACTTGCACACAGTACAAAAGATCGTTTGCTATGCCACTCCGCTCTAACATAACGCCCATATAAACAAANGCGGGAACAGCAACTAGAACAAGGTTTTCGCAGGCCATTCCCCAAATTCGAGGAACGAAATTAAAGAACTCTATAAGCTGAAAAACTTCGAAAAAGTATCCNAGCAAGCCGAACAACATCGACAAGCCACCCAAAATAAAGGCAACGGGGTAACCGGAAAATAGAAGGATCGCTAAAGCAAGGAACATAGCTATCGAAATATATTCCTGAGCAACCATGTAGATTGCTTCGCCTCTCGGCACTTCATAAAGGGACATGACGTTACCCGATTCAAAACCTACTGCCACAGCGCCGAGTAAAATTAAGAATATCAAAAAGCAACCCATAAGGACTGCAACTTTCCCTTCGTTTGATCTCTCAACAGCATCGACTTTATTCATAACGCTTATCCCAAAATATCGGCCAAAACTTNGTNAAANCTACAGAATGGATTGTAGCTCCGGAAACAATTAGAAACCAGGAGGAACAATAACCTGCTACTATAAAAATTATCTACATAATATAGAAAACGGGAGCCCNATGGGCTCCCGTTCCTTTGCCTCCTTGAAAGCCCGTTCGAGCTTCCTAAAAGCTTAGCTTACTTTATGTAAGTTGACTTAAGTGCCTGAGCATCACCCCAGATCGCATAATTTTTACGGAATGCATAGAAACTATCCGCAAATTCTTTGAAAGTTGCGTCTTTTGCAGACTCTTCTTTAACAACTTCCATCCATGCTTTTTCGAAGGCACCCAACTGATCATCAGTCCAGCGACGGTTAGTAACACCGTATTTAGACTTCATTTGCTGCATAGCATTTGGATTTAATGCTTCAGTTTCAGCATATTCGTAGATCATGTTCGACTTACAGCCTACATCAAGTAACATTTTGTTTGAGTCACTTAACTTATCATGAAGGGCTTTGTTAGCCAGTAATTCACCAATTGAGACCTGCTGGTGCCAACCAGGATAGTAGTTGTTCTTGGCAATTTGATAAAAACCAAGAGAGATATCCATGTTAGGCATTGAGAACTCAGTAGCGTCAATCACGCCACGCTCAAGCGCAGGATAGATATCCGCACCTGCAAGAAGCTGTGTTGACATTCCCATTTTAGTCATAACTTTAGCGCCAAGGCCGAAGAAGCGCATTTTCATGCCCTTCAAATCATCAAGGCTCTTAACTGGCTTTTTGAACCAACCTGATGTTTCAGGACCAATCGCACCACATGGAATTGAAACGAGACCGTGCTTTGAATAGATCTTGTTTGCGATATCTTGTCCACCGCCAAACCATTGCCAGCCTAGAAATTCGCCTAAACCTGGGCCAAATGGCACAGCTGTCATGAACGCTAGACCAGGATATTTACCTGTGTGGTATCCNGGTGTTGTGTAGCAAGATTCAACTGAACCTTTTGATACAGCATCCCAGCATTCTAGTGGTGGAATAAGCGCGCCTGGCTCAAAAAATTTGAGTTCAAAACGCTTGTTTGAAATTGTAGTAACGTAGTTAGCAATTCTTTGCCCTGCTGGCCCCAAGTGAGCTAGCGTACTGGCAAATGCTGCCTGCATTTTCCATTTTACTTTTTTAGCCTGCGCATCTTGAACTGGACTGAAAGCTAGAATACCAGCTACAGCAGCAAGACTTACAGTTTTTAGAAGAGTTTTACTCATATACTCTATCCTCCCTGTTGACATTAACACCCTGCAAAACCAAGGCGGCTAATCTAAAAAGGGGACAAAACTAAATCCCCCGATCCAAACCCCACCACATTCGGGCAAAGGTCTGAACTCCAACAATAACACTAGACTACCATTTCCGCTATTACAATCCTATGAATGTGTTCGGCACCCTTTTTTGCTGCTACGCCCCCTCCAAATTATTCGCAAGATATTGTTATATATTGGTTTTTTCCGAAAAAAAAACTACCGCACAATCTAAAATTGTGCCTGGATTATTTTATTTTGTAGAAAATTCGGCCCATATGGACTCGGTGTGCTGACCAATTGACGGAACTGAAAGAACCTGATCTTCATCCTCTAAGCTCCGCGCTGGGGGTGCCATAACCTGTATTTCGCCCTCGCTAATTCTAGTATTTACTAGTCTCAGGGCCGGGTGGCGACTGACATCCTCTATCGTATTGACTGCACCAAATGCTATCTTTGCTTTATTCAANAGCTGTTTTACGTCACTTCTAGGTGTTTTTGACAGTACACTTTTAATTTTTTTATCAAGAAAACTTCGATTAGCGAGCCTGGCTACATTATCACAAACCCTGCTGTCATCTGCTAATTCTGGTGTTTTAAGAACTTCGTCGCATAAACGTCGCCATTCTCTCTGATTCTGCACTGCTATCAAAATCAACTCGCCATTTGCACATTCATATGCGCCATATGGTGCTATCGCGGGATGGTGCAAACCAATTCGTTGTTCGCTTAATTCACCNTAAGCCTGATGNAATAACCAGGGAGACAACCACTCTACCATGCCCCCGAACATAGACGTTTTGATAGTGGACCCTTCACCTGTTTTGTAGCGCTTAATGATTGCTTCCAAAATAGCAATTTTTGAATACATTCCAGCAGCTATATCACATACAGAGGCCCCAACACGGCCCATAACCTCTGGAGANCCTGTCACCGAGATAAGTCCACTTTCTCCTTGAACCAAAAAGTCATATGCCTTCATNTCGGCATACTCTCCGTCTTCGCCATAACCTGNAATATCTACAGTAATTAGCTTTGGATACTTTTNTCTTAAAGTTTCAGACCCAAACCCCGCTCGCGCAGCTGCACCAGGCGCTAAATTCTGAACAAAAACATCCGCTGCACCCAGGATATTATTTAGCAGGCCTGCGTCTTTNTCTTTCTTGATATCAAGGACCAAGCTTTCCTTTCCTCTGTTTAACCAGACAAAGTAAGCGGANTGCCCCATGACCTGATTATCATATTGTCGAGCAAAGTCTCCCTCGGCCCTCTCAATCTTTATCACTCTCGCACCAGCATCTGCCAATCGGCTGGTNCAGTAGGGCGCCGCAACTGCCTGTTCTAATGCAACAACAAGGACGCCGTCTAAGGGTTTNGACATTTTAGATTTAATATGATCTTGGAAGACCAAGCACATGCTCGGCCAGGTAAGCTAGGACTAAGTTAGTCGAAATTGGGGCTACTCTATACAGCCTTGCTTCTCTGTATTTGCGCTCCACATCATATTCTTCAGCAAAGGCAAATCCCCCAAACGTTTGAACACACGTATCACCGGCCTCCCAGGCCGCATCCGCAGCAAGCATTTTCGCCATATTTGATTCTGCACCGCATGGCATTCCTGCCTCAAATAACTGAGCCGCCCGCTCCGACATCAGNGCTGCCGCCTCGGTATTTGCGTAGGCTTTAGCTAGAGGGAACTGGANCCCCTGATTTTTACCTATAGGTCGACCAAAAACATTTCTCTCATTTGCATAGTCGACAGCTTTTTTTAGGAACCATCTAGCGTCACCTAACGATTCATGACTTATTAAGATCCTCTCGGCGTTCATCCCATCTAGGATGTATCGAAAACCTTTACCCTCTTCGCCAACTAAACTGTCGGCTGGTATTTCAAGTTCATCAAAAAATATTTCTGTCGTCGAATGGTTAATCATTGTCCTAATCGGGCGAATTTCCATTCCTTTCTTTAAGCTCTCTTGCATGTCTACTAGGAAGACTGATAGACCATCTGTCTTTTTCTGGACTTCTTCTCGCGGAGTGGTTCGAGCCAAAAGCAACATCAAATCNGAGTGTTCNGCCCGCGAGGTCCAAATTTTTTGGCCATTC
>FUFK010039482.1_pt1 | contig 26281 bp, 26 predicted proteins | sample 1021851 | NCBI WGS metagenome assembly FUFK01 (sample SAMEA51879418, study PRJEB19060) | metagenome
TATATCCGCAATTCGAGCGATTCCCAGGACGGGAGCGCTTCCCTCACGGCGCAGTCAGAGATCATCACGAAATACGCCAGGGCAAACGGGATTGTGATCGCGGAAGCGTTCGCGGGGGCTGCTCCGGACCTTCCTAACCGCGATCGTATGTTCAGCATGAAAGATGACGGCACCGTCGACGCCATTCTGATCGTCAGAGAGCCCCGACTGACGCGCTATGTGGCCGAGCTTACCGCTATCCATCGTCTCTGCGCAAAGCATGAGGTGGCAATCGTTTGCTGCTCCTGACCATTCGTGGGGGAGAGGCTAGGGGCCAAACCCAATTACCAGCCCCTTGAAAAGCGGCGGATAAATTGATTCGAGGGTTCTCCTCTGTATAGGAGGTTCCTGAACATGTCGCGTTCGTTATTCTGGCTGTCGGATGAAGCGTGCGCGGCGATCGAGCCGCATTTGCCGTAGAACCAGCCTGGCGCGCGGCGGGTTGATGATCGGCGAGTGGTATGGGCATTTTACATGTGCTGAAGGTCGGGTGCCGCTGGTGCGATTGTCCGGCCGAATACAGACCATCGATGACGATCTACAATCGGTTCAACCGGTGGTCGCGGCGCGGTTTCTGGCTGAGGTTGCTCAATGCCCTGGCCGCTGCCGGGGTCGTGACACGCACCACGGCAATCGACAGCACCTACATCAAGGCGCAGCGTTCGGCGGAAAAGGGGGGCGCTCGGATCAGGCGATCGCGCACTCGCGCGGTGGTTTCCGGACTGAGCTCGCTTTTCGACGTGTGGCGAGAGAGCTGAGCGAGCACCTCAGTCAGGCGAAACTTTACGCAGAGCCGTTTCGGTCCTGATGGGTCGCTTTGTTCCCAGACATTTGGCTCGAGCAGAGATGCGATCGTCGGTAACCTTCCGCCGGTCGTAATTGGATAACCTCGGTGCGGACCTTCCCGCATAAGCCTCGCTGGTCTAACTCCCGCAACATGAGGGCGCAGATTGAAATAGGCAGGGACCCCGAGGGGCAACCGGTCTCGATCGACATTGAGGAACTGCTCGGCACGCATCTGCTCGTGCAGGGCAATTCCGGCTCGGGAAAATCGCACCTGCTGCGCCGCCTGCTCGAGCAGAGCGCGGGCCTCGTCCAGCAGGTGGTGATCGATCCCGAGGCGATTTCAGCAGCCTTGCGGACGAGTTCGACCATATCGTCATTGATGGCGCGGCGCATTCGCCGGGCGAGATCGAGGCGCTGGCGCGCAGGGTGCGGCAGCACCGCGCCTCGGTCGTGCTGGCGCTCGAGGAGCTCGAGGTCGAGCAGCAGATCCGCTGCGCCGCGCTGTTCCTTACCGCGCTGTTCGACGCGCCGCGCGAGCACTGGTATCCAGCACTGGTGGTGGTGGACGAGGCGCAGATGTTCGCCCCCGCGGCGGCCGGAGAGATGGCCGAGGACACGCGCCGGCTGACGCTCTCGGCGATGACCAACCTCATGTGCCGCGGGCGCAAGCGCGGTCTGGCGGGCGTGGTTGCCACCCAGCGGCTCGCCAAGCTCGCCAAGAACGTCGCGGCCGAGGCGTCGAACTTCCTGATGGGCCGCACATTCCTCGATATCGACATGCAGCGCGCCGCCGATCTGCTGGGGATGGACCGCAGACAGGCCGAGCGCATCCGCGACCTCCAACGCGGCCAGTTCCTGGGCCTCGGGCCCGCGATCAGCCGACGTCCTGTCGCGGTGCAGGTGGGTGCTGCGCAGACGGGAGGCAAGAATGCTGGCCAGGGCCTGATGCCGCTACCCAAGACCGGAGGCGACGAGCTCGAAGCGCTGCTGCATGGGGAACTGGCGCAGGAAGCGCAGGCGAACGCGCCGCGTGTCGCCGCTCTCAAGCGCAAGACGGTAAGCGATGTCGCGCAGGAGATCGTGCACCGCGCCAGCCAGCCTTTACCGCTCCGACCAATCGAACCGGAAGATGCCCCGACGTCGCCGACTGCCGCCGATACCGCACTACTGGAGCGGGCCGAAACCGATCCGCTCGGTGAGCCAGCCGAGGTGAGCGTCGAGCGGATCGTCGAGGAGCTAGCGCGGCAGGAGGGCGCAACCTTCCGCTCGCCCGGCACCCTGTTCCGCGAGTTCCTGACCGCCTGCCGCCAGCACGGTGTTGTCAGCGCGCATATCGACATGGGCAGATTCCGCCGGCTGTTCGCCTTCGCGCTTTCCGGCGCCGGCGGGCTGTCGCCGCCGGCGCGCACCACGATCGAACGGCTGGCCTAGGGCGTCGAGGAGGATGTGCTCGCACCTTACCTGACCATCGCGGTGGCCGCGCTGCACGGGCGCAACCGGCCCGACGAGGACGAGCTTGCATGGGTTTATGGCAGCTCCTCGCCGGGCCGCATCCGCCGCCTGCTCGAGCATTTGGAGCGCAGCAATCTGATCACGGTGCGCGAGGATTTCGGCGGGGCGCGAACGATCGCCGTGCTGGGCCTCGAAGGCGTTCGCGCCGATTGAGAAGCGTAGCGGACCAAGGCTGCCGAGTTTAGCGACAGCTATTCGGTTTGCTCGGAGATCGGAATTGGCTATTCGCCCGCACATGTCTCGTCATTCCGCCGCCGCCCCCGATCGCGCATCGACCCTCTCCTTCTGGTTGCTGATCGCCTTCCTAGCGATCCTGTGGATAGCCGGCGGCGCCTCGCGTGCCGATGTTCTGGGTCAGTCGGTGGTCCGCTTTTCGGCCTGGACGATCATCGTGGTGGCAATCCTCGCGCTCCCGCGGGTGGACTGGCGAGCGGTCAAGGAACCGGCGATCATCCTGGGCGCGGCGGCCTTGCTGGTGGCCCTGCAACTGGTCCCGCTACCCCCCGCGATCTGGACCGAACTCCCCGGGCGCGCGATCTTCATGGAAGCGGCGGTGCTGACCGGCACCGAACAACCTTGGCGCCCGCTATCGATCTCGCCGGGCGGCACGACCAATGCACTGGCCTCGCTGATCGTGCCCGCGACAGTCCTGCTGCTCGCGGCAAACCTGACGCGCGAGCAACACTGGCGGATCGCGACCTTCGTGCTGGGCCTCGTGGGCGCGGGCGCCGTGCTCGGCGTACTGCAGTTCTCTGGCGCGAATTTCGATAATCCGCTGATCAACACCATAAGTGGCGCGGTGGCCGGCAATTTCGCAAATCGCAATCATTTCGCGGTGTTTCTAGCGATCGGTTGCGTCTTGGCGCTCGCATGGGCATTTCGGGATCACGCGGTACTCTGGAAGGTTGGGGCGGCGTTTGGGCTCTTGGTAATCTTCATTCTACTGATTCTCGCGACAGGATCTCGCAGCGGGGTGATCATCGGTCTGGCGGGGGTTGCGATGACGTTCCTCGCGTTCCGCAGGAGGGCCGTCCAGCAGTTTAAAACCATACCACGCAAGATCGCCGTTCCGATCATCATTGGGTGGATCGTGATCGTAATCGGTGCCATTTTGCTGAGCGTTGGCCTTGATCGCGCTGTTTCGGTTGATCGGGCGACGATGCTCGACGGCAAGACTGATCTACGTTTGGAGATTTGGCCCATCGTGCTGGACATGATCCAGCGTTACTTCCCTGCCGGAACCGGTTTCGGGACCTTAGACCCTGTGTTCCGCATCGGTGAACCGGATGGGCTGCTGAATCCACAATACATCAATCAGGCGCACAATGATTGGCTTCAGATTTTTCTGGACGGCGGAGTTCTTGCCCTCGTTCTGCTTGTCGTTGCATTAATCTGGTTCGTTTTGCGCAGCTTTCGAATTTGGATCTCGGACGGTGGATCGACAGGGGCTCACGTACTTGGGAAAGCGGGATCGATCCTCTTCGCTCTCATTTTAGCGGCAAGCTTGACGGACTATCCGGCCCGCACGCCACTGGTGATGGCATTACTGACGCTTGCCTCTATTTGGCTAATGAGCGCCAAATCGGTGCGGGGGTTTCGAGAGCGCATTTGCAAGATCTGATGGGAACGCGGACAGAGCGGCGCTTCAGCAAGGCCTCATGAATGATAGGCCCTGGCTCGATAAATTCATGGATGTCATATGCGAGATTGAAAGCTCAGACTAGCGCGGAAGATAAGGTCGATCGGAGTAGATCGCAAAGAGCATGCCTGGAAGGAAATCAAAGTGAGCCGTCTAAGTAGTTTCTTGATCGGTGTAGTTGTTGGTAGCATTCTCACGCTGGCGGCGATCTATATTTTTAACTGGTGGGTGCTTTCAGGAAATTCCTGTGGCGGCCTGCCCGGAAGTTGTTGGCCCTAGCCTTTCCTTCCCCGCCAAACAGACTGACATTAGATAGGGGGATAAGCCAAAGGCAAGTTGGAGTTCGGCATCATTCCATCTCGGCGTCGTTAGATGAATAAACGCGAGGGAGCAATGAGGAACGGCTGCAGATCCTGGCCGAGGCGTTTTCGCCGGGGGAGTGCGTTGCCGAGGTTTGTCGGCGCAACGATTTCTCTTCGTCGTTGATCTACACCTGGCGGCGCGAGCTGCGCAGAGCAGGCGCGCAGATCATGCCGGAAGCTGTCCCGCAGCCAGTTTTCGCCCAAGCAGTGGTGTATCAAGACGCAGGTGACCGTCGCTAGCATCCCTCGATCATTGTCGATCTTGCGCGGGACCAGCGGATATGCATTTTAGGGTCAGCATCACCGGCGCAGATCGCCGCTGCGTTGGTCCCTCCTCGCGCGCGGGTGTGGATCGCGATGGGCCATACCGATATGCGCAAGGGCATGCCGGGTCTTGCGTTGCTGGTGCAGCAGGGCCTGAAGCGAAACGCACCCGCCGCCTCCTCGATCAGATGGAGTTGCAGCTCGAAGACCTTGACGCCGATGCGGCCCGGGACGATCTGGCCGCCGAAGACGCCGCCGCGGTGACGACGACGGTCACCGCGTTCGCGCGCAACCGGCCTGCACGCAAGCCGTTTCCGGAGCACCTGCCGCAGACACGTGTGGTTGTTCCTGCACCCTGCTCATGCCCCGCATGCGGAAGCGACCGTCTCTCGACGCTGGGCGAGGATGTGACCGAGACGCTCGAGGTCATCCCGCGCTCGTGGAAGGTCATTCAGACGGTTCGCGAGAAGTTTTCCTGCCGGGACTGCGAGAAGATCGCGCAGCCGCCAGCACCCTTCCACGTGGTGCCGCGCGGTTGGGCCGAACAAGCTTCCTCGCCATGCTGCTCTTCGAGAAGTACGGCCAGCACGAACCCCTCAACCGCTAGGCCGAGCGCTTCGCCCGTGAGGGCGTGCCGCTCAGTGTCTCGACCCTCGCCGATCAGGTCGGGGCTGCCCCCTTCGCGCTGATGCCGCTCTACCGCATGATCGAGGCCCATGCTCTGGCCGCCGAGCGATTGCATGGCGATGACACCACCGTGCCAGTCGTGGCGAAGAGCAAGACCGATACCGCCCGATTGTGGGTCTATGTGCGCGATGACCGCCCGTTCGCAGGCGCCGATCCGCCTGCCGCCCTGTTCCACTACTCGCGCGACCGGCGCGGCGAACACCCAAGATGCAATCTTGCTTCATTGGCAGGGATCCTGCAAGCCGATGCCTATGGCGGTTATAACGAGCTCTACCGCGAGGGGCGCGAGCCCGCTCCCGTGCTCGAGGCCGGCTGCTTTGCCCATGCCAGGCGCAAGTTCTTCGAGCTGGCCGATGTCGAATGTGCAGCCCGGCGGAGAAGCCGCGGCCAGCGCGCAGCAGCATGATCTACCCGATCGCGCTCGAAGCCGTACAGCGGCTCGATGCCCTGTTCGATATCGAGCGCACCATTCAATGGCAAGGCATCTGTCGAGCGCCGCGCCGTCCGACAGGAACTAAATGCGCCGCTCATGGCCGAGCTCCGCGTCTGGCTTACCGATCAGGTCGACAAGCGAAGCAGCCTTGGAAAGAAGTCTCGAACCCGCCACCCCATTAACCGAATACCAGACTTGGAAGCGCCGCAGAACGAACCAGACAACGGCGGCAGCGAGCAGCGAGAGGCCGACGATGCCGCCTTCGAGAAAAACCTGAGGCTAATCATTGTGCGCCAGATGATATCCTAGGGGCTTAACATGCCGTCCGGTTCGCTAATGCGGAAAGCCGGATCGAAGGTCCCAAAGCCCGTTCCGCAGGGTATCTATCCGGTGAGGACCGCGTCGTGACTGGTTAGCGGTTCTTAGTGTTGATGATGCGCTTGGCCGCAGCGTTGCGTCGCGCAGCGATGCGACCGAGTGCCACCTCGATCGGGAACACGTCGAACTTGTCGGGATCATAGTCTTTGAAGCCAGAGCCGATCCCACCCACCCCGATCATGCTGAAATCAGCGAGTGACTCGTGCCATCCGGCACGCAACAGCGCTGTCTTCAGGCAACTTCCGAGCGGGTAGCCTGCTGGCCGTTGTACTCGGGCACGAGCGCGCAGAGAGTTTCCAGCGCCTTGCTGCGGTCGCCGTCGCCGAGAGCTGCTTCCATCGTACCAAGCTGTGCGAGAAGATCAGTCCAACTCAGGCGTTGCTCCAACGCGCGCATAATACGGGGATGCGATGTGGGTTGCGCAGCATCGCCAATCAGCAGTTCTTCATAAAGTTTTTCGCCCTTGCGTAGTCCGACTTCGCGGATCTCGATGTCACCATCCGGATTATCCTCATCGCGGACAGACAGGCCGGACAGATGGATCATGGTTCGGGCCATATCATGAATGCGGATGGGCTTGCCCATGTCCAGCAGAAACACGTCTCCGCCTTCGGCCAACGCGCCGGCCTGGATCACAAGTTGGGACGCTTCTGGGATCGTCATAAAGTACCGGGTTACATCGCGGTGGGTGAGAGTAACCGGCCCACCCTCCCTGATCTGCCGCTGGAAGCGCGGAACGACTGAACCGCTCGAACCCAGCACATTGCCGAAGCGAACCATAGCGAAACGAGTCTTGCCCTCCTCGGCCGCCAGCCCCTGGAGGACGAGCTCGCAAACACGCTTGCTAGCCCCCATCACATTGGTTGGGCGGACTGCCTTGTCGGTGCTCACCAGAATGAAGTGCTTCGTGCCGACCCGCTTTGCTTGAAGGGCGCAACGGAGCGTACCGAAAATATTGTTCAGCAGACCCGCGATCACGTTTTCTTCGACCAGCGGCACGTGTTTGTAAGCTGCGGCGTGAAAAACCGTATCGGGCTTCCACCGCTCGAACAGCCGCTGGACCGTTAGGCGGTCGGCAATATTCGCGAGTTCGGCGTGGATCACCGTCGATGGGTCGATACCGCCGACCTGTTGGGCCTCTCTCAGCTCGCCTTCGATCATGTAAAGTGCATGCTCCGTCATTTCGACGAGAATGATGGCGGAGGGCTTTAATCCCGAAATCTGGCGGCACAGTTCGCTACCGATTGACCCCCCCGCACCGGTCACCAACACCACACGGTCAGTTATGGTGCGATGGAGCAGCAGGTGATTGGGCGGCACGGGATCGCGGCCGAGAAGATCGGTGATCTCTATCTCACGGAGGCTGTCGGCGGAAACCGAACCATCGACCAAGTCGCCGATTGCCGGCAGGGTTAGCACGTGAACGGGAATTTCGGCGAAGCTACGGACGATCCTAGTACGCTGCTGCCGAGATACCCCCGGTACCGCCAGCAGCACCGAGTCGATTTGAAGTTTCTCGACAAGTCTATCGAGGTTGTCGTTTCCGTAAACCTTGACCCCGTCAAGATGTTGACCGGCCAGTCGCGCATCGTCGTCGACATAGCCGCGCAAGACCATTCCCGGTTCATGCGCAAGCGACATGGCTAGCTGCCGCCCGGCGGATCCCGCTCCAAAAATAAGAACCCTGCTCGGCGAACCGTCGAAGTTGCGCTGGTTGAGGATATCGAACAACACGTAACGCGCAAACAGGCGGATCGTCACTAGCAGGGTCGCGAAGACCATCGGTTGAAGAAACGCGATGGTACGCGGCACGCCTGGAACGGTCAAAAACACGAAAACGGTCGAGAGTCCTATACTCATCATCATGCACGAAGTCGCAATTCCGATCATCGTTCGGGATCCGACGTAGCGAATAATGGAACGGTAAATGCCCCGTGCCAGGAATATCGGCAGCCAAAGGGCAATTGCCACAACGATTACTATGGCGGTGGCCCGATTCCAAAGATCCCACGCCCCGAGGCGCAGCGAGAATGAGATCCAGACCGAAATAACGCACAGGACGCCATCCATCGACAGAAGCAGGGCAAGCTTCTTGGCGCGGCTGAGCTCAACCAGCCAAAGCAAGGCGGCTGTCATGCGTGGCTCGATCTGCTTCCAAAGTTCATACATAAAATCTTACCAAGACCCTAACCAAATAAAATTGCAACGTTCAGGAGCTCTCTGTCTAAACAGATACTCAAACCGCGATGATTCACTGCTTATATTCGGAGCAATCATAATATCACAAGAATTCTAGTTGCTTTTGGAGTTAGTTTTCTCGGGCCAATAGAGGTAAGGATTTTATGCTTTTGGCTCGGTATGTAGAGTAAGAGAGTGTCGCCAAATTTTGGCCAGTTGAGCATAGTCTTGATAGTGAGTCCGTCGGGCCATTTCGTCCATAAGCTCGCATTGTACCAGCATATAAGATTCGCCAATATAATTTGGTACAGCTGGAAATCCATTTACTTGAAGATGGTAAAGGGCCCATCTGTCGGGTAGGCCTGGTGGCGCATCGGGGTGAAACGGGGCCCGGACTGTGAAGGCACTCAGGTTTGCACGCAGGGATGCTTCGCCAGCCCGCCAAAGCGCTTGCGCCTCGGCATCGTCGCCGATGACCGCCAAGTCATGCACCCCGAGCAATGCAAAGACCGAGCCATTGAAAATGTGATTCGGGTAGCGTGGGTCGGCTACCATTTCGAACCAGATGCCGCCATTGAGTTCGCCCTGTAATCCGCCCGCGGCTACGGGAACGGTCAGCAATCGCAAAGCACGCTTTGCCGACCTAAGATACGAAGGATTCCGATCGACTTTCCACATCCGAACCAGAAGCGAGATGGCATTGCCCTGACTTATTGCCGAGTACCACGGGGCGGTAACGCTGTAGCCGCCCGGAATTGCATGGTCAAAGGTGAGCGGAAATCCTCCATTCGCGGATTGATTCTGGATCAGCCAGTCGCTGGCCTTGCGCGCGGTTTCGAATTCAGCCCGCGCGTAGGCTCCGAGCCCCCATTGCGCGACCGTCGTGGGGTTGTAGTTGAACGTACCGGTAGACCAGATGATCACCCTCGGTATGCCGTCCTCGTCGACCCGGACCGTATCTCCAGGATTCAGCGTGTAGCCAGCGAAGCGCGCGGGCATAAATGCCTCCGGCACACCGTCCACGCGCCCTGCTGGAGTAGGGGCGATGGACCCTGCAGACCCATCAACAAATGGGCCAGCGGTCATCAGAAAGACCAGCGAGGCGGCCAAATGTGTAAACTGCATCACCAGCCCATTTTCTTAATAATGACCACTGCGACCAAACCATAAAGAACGCATCAATATCACCCGGGCAGTTCGGACGAACTGCCGACACTCGGGTTAGCAACCTTCCCCTGCGCATCCTGAGCGTTGTCTGAACTCGCGGCCTGGCCTCGCAAATCAGCGATGGGGTAGCGTATTTCAGCGATATAGCGTTTTTGCTCGAGCGTCCACTCGGTCAATTCCCGAGCGACCGCTCCATGTAATATTGTCCTCCATGGAATGCACGGAACACGAAACCTTCTGACACATAGACATTAATCGCGCCGAGGTTGTCGGCATTAACATACAATCCTACTTGCGCCTCACCTTTGGCCGCCGTCCGCGTAATGAATGCCCCCAGAAGCGCTCTCCCGCTGCCGGTCCCAGGCCGTGCCGCGGCGATCGATAGGAGCAAGTGATCGGCGCAAGGAGTTGATTTGCCAGCTGTCGCTCGGTTCCACACTTGGCGCACGAGCTTGCCGGCTGCCGCGACTGGATTGCGCAGCGACGCTGCAGCGATCGCTTGGAAGTTTTCCCTTTTGAATTGCGCAATTTTTGTCCCGATTTCACGACCGAACACGGCAAAACCAAGAATCGTTTCGCCCAAACCTTCGACATCTTCCACCATCAGCAGGGTTTCGGCTCCGTCTCCCAAAAACAACCGGTAATAGCGCTCTAGGACTCGGGCCGGGAGGCGAGACGTGAAATGGTTCGCCGAGTATGCCTTGAGGTGAATCTCGGCGATCCGGGGAAGGTCCCGCTCCTGCGCGTGTCGAATACGCCTGGTTTCAACTGTCATCCGACAAAGCCCTCACATTGTCTCGCACAGCCTTGACTACATACGCCACCTGTTCATCGCTCATCAGTGGGTCGATCGGGAGACTCAGCACACTTTCAGAAAGCTCTTCGGCAATGGGGAAGCTGCCCTTTGCCATCCCGAGCGCAGCATAGGCCCCCTGGAGATGGGGCGGTACTGGATAGTGAACCAAAGTCTCAACGCCGGCGTCTGCCAACCTGGCGCTCAACCGGTCGCGCTTTGCATGCCTCACACAATAAAGGTGCCAAACGGGCATTACCCCCGGCAGCACCTTGGGAAGGACGAGATCAAGCCCGGCGAATTCCGCCTGGTAGATTGCGGCGATCGCAGCCCGCCGCTGGTTCCAGCTGTCCAAGTGGTCCAACTTCACTCGCAGCGCGGCAGCTTGGACGGGGTCTAGGCGGCTGTTGAACCCTCTCTCGTCATGTTTGTAGCGGACGGGCGATCCGTAATTGCGGAGCAAACGCAACCGGGCGGCATGCGCCGGATCGTTGGTCGTGATTGCACCGGCATCGCCGAGCGCTCCGAGGTTCTTGCCAGGGTAGAAACTCCAGGTGCAAAGCTCCGAATGACCGCCGATCCGGCGCCCTTCGGACTTTGCGCCCTGCGCTTGCGCGGCGTCCTCCACCACAACCAGCGAGTGCCGTCGCGCGAGCTTGTGAATGGGCGCCAGATCGGCGGGCTGACCATAAAGATGAACGGGGATAATTGCCCGCGTTCTGGGAGTGATGGCCGCTTCGATACGACCGTGATCGATGTTGTAGGTGGCCGGGTCTGGTTCGACAGGAACGCATACGGCGCCGCGCTGGCTAACAGCAAGCCAGGTTGCGATGAATGTGTTCGAGGGGACGATCACTTCGTCGCCCGCACCAATATCCATGGCCGCTAGCGCTAGCTGAAGCGCCTCAAGGCCGTTGGCAACGCCAATACAGTGATTGACCCCGCAATAGGCTGCAAATGCAGTTTCAAACCGCTCTACGTCGGGCCCGCCGATGTAATACCCCGACCGCAGCGATTCGAGTACCGCCGTCTCGATCTCGGGCTGAATGCTCTCATACGCAGCGCGGAGGTCCAGAAATTTTACCTGCATGGGTTCGCAACAGCCTCAAGGAAGGAAGGATAATCCCGGAAATAATCGTTCTCGTCGTAAGGCAATGAAGCCAGGACAAGAACCACTGCATCAGGAGAAAAACGCCGCAGGTCACGCCAGATCAACGGGCAGACATACAGAGCCCTTGCAGGGTCATCGAGCCGGAAGGATCGCCGCTGGCGGCCGTCATCCACCTCGATATCGACGCTTCCGGCCATGGCAATGATCAGCTGTTCGAGCTCACGATGCCCGTGAGCCCCCCGCTCGGCGGTGGGCGGCACGCCGTAGAGATAATAGATGCGACGAAGCTCGAAGGGCACGTGTTGACCCACTTCAGCAAAGGCCAGGCTACCGCGTTGATCGCTGAATCGGGGCAGATCAATCAAATAGCAATTATCGGCCGACATCGACAGCATCCTCCGTCGCGCCGATGATCCGAGCAGGATTTCCAACCACGATCGCGCCCGCAGGAACATCCCGGGTTACCACTGCTCCCGCACCGACCATTGCCCGCTCGCCAATCGTGATGCCCGGCAGGATCACAGCGCCCCCACCGAGCGAGGCACCGCGCTTAACGATTGTCCTCAAAAACGCGTCCGGCCGGGAATGACTTCTGGGGAATGCATCGTTCGTAAACGTAACGTTGGGGCCGACAAACACATCGTTCTCGAGAGTAATGCCATCCCAAACCTGCACACCCGACTTGATGGTGACCCGGTCTCCAATCGACACGTCACCTTCTATCAGGACGTGAGCGCAAATATTGCATTCGGACCCTATCCTAGCACCCTTGAGGATTACTACGAACTGCCAGACACGTGTGAGTGTCCCTATGTAACTGTCCGAATGAACATCGGCGAGATTGTGAATTTCTGGCTTCATGCTTCGTTGCCTAGTGCTGATCAGGTTTTAGGCTCCGCGCCTTAAGCGCCGTCCAAACGATGTCATGTGCGAAGTGATAGCTTACGGCCCAAAGCCATCGCCACGGCGATACAAGATGCATATTTTTTGACAGGATCGCGGCCTTTCGCTGGAATATACGATGTCGAGCGATCGTACGCATCGTGTTTCCTTCGTGTGCCCGGTAGTATAAGAGCGGTTCGTCAACGGCGACCAGCGAGGTTGCTGCGGCGCTGCGAATGACAAAGTCCCAATCTTCTTCGCGCAGGCTTTCGTCAAATCCACCGAGTTCGTCATATAGCGATCGGGCGAACACCATCGTACCGGCGGGAACATGCTGCCTGATGAAAACGCGCTTAAGAATGTCACCTTGCCAAACGCGCGATGGAAATATCCGGCCCTGAGACGCCTTAGTTTCGTCCCTAAACTCTCGCGCTTGGCTAAAGCAGAATCGCGAATCTTTACTATTGAGCAAGGCTTCGATCTGAAGGCGTATCTTGTCGATCCGCCAGAAGTCGTCGGATGCCAAGACCGCAACCCATTCCCCCTGCGCGAATTCACGTATCGCACGGTTCAGGGTCCGACAAATGCCGCTATTAGCCTGACGCACGATCTCGAACGGAGTTTCGTGAGCGATGGCCTCTAAAATCTCCACCGAATCATCAGTTGAACCGTCGTCGATCACGATTAGCTGGATCGCGGGATAATCCTGTTCGAAAACACTTTCTACCGCACGCCTGATGTAACGAGAATGGTTGTAACAGGGTATGATCACGGAGACCAAAGGTAAGGCCACTTTGGGTGCTGCCATCATCAGCGAGCATCCCTCACTGGGTCGGTCGACAGATCTTTGGGTTGGATAAAAAGGAAGGCGATAACGAACAACAGCAAAAGGCCTCCGGTCAGATAGCCGGCCAGAAGATCAATCGAATTGATCATGTTGAATATCGGGATAGCAAACGCCGCACCAATGAAGCCATAACCGTATCGCTCGCCCAGACTGTCGATCACATGCAGGGTGGCTGCCATTATGATAGAGTAAAGAACGATCCCGAAAAGCCACCCATTCATGTAACCGTTGGCGATCCAGCCGGTGTTGGCGCCAATCTCAGGGTAGCCGGTCATCATCAGGCCGATGTAATTGACCGATGGCAGGGGGAGGTCCGATCGGGCAAGGCCAAAACTTAGCCGACTCTCTGCCCAGAACTGTGGGCCGATGTCGGCGAACTCCCGAAAGAAAAAATAGTGAATTTGTGCCGGAATGAAGACCAACCGATTGGCGAATGAAGAGCCTAGAAAATCCTCCAAGCCCGTCCCGGCAGTCAGAAAAGTAGCAGCAGATAGAAAAATGAAGAGGCCCATCAGATATATATGTCCGGCCCTGCTCGTAATCGCTGTATAAATGACCACAGCGAACAGGGGGTAAAACAGCATTGCCTTGTGCGTAGAAAATCCAAACAAGAGTATGCCCACGACTACCGGGATTGCTAATAATTTGTATTTCTTCTTATGCATGAGATAGGCGGCGATGAAGCCGCTAAGCGGGCCGCCTGCAAAAGGAAGGAGATAACTGAGAGGAAACGTCAGCGACTCGTTGAAATCCTGACGAAAATCATAGACCGACGACATCGACAGGTTGAATGTCCCGCCTACATGAAAAATCAAAAGGCTTAAAGTTAATATCAAAGCAGCAATCAGGACACTAATATTGACATGCGCATTTGCACGAGATTTGCTAATCTGAAGCACATTTAAGGTCGTGAAGGTCCGGCAAATTACCATTACTAACCACACACCGCCGAACATCATGAACATCGCAGCCCTGTCGCTTCCTTGGTGAGCAGAGAGGACCGCTGCCGGAATTAGCAGAAAGACCGTGGACAACCAGGCAAAAATTTCGCTCATTCGCTTGGGGTCGACTGGCAATACGAATCCCGCAACGATTACAGCTAAGATCTCGATCCAATAGTCATCTCGGGGATTAATTCTGAACGAACCAAAAGAATAACGCGTTGCGACGATACGCTCAAAAAGCAACCCAAGAATTAAGTAAAGAATGATCATCGCCGCAACGCTAACGAGATGCGATGCTCCGACCCATGAGACCCATTTGAATCTAGGCTTCTTATGAAGGGCCGGACGATTGTCCCATTCAGGAGAGGAGGGCATCGTATGTCTCGACAAGCTTGCAGCCTTCTCGGCCCCAGTTGTATTCATTCCTTACGAGGTCAATCCCGCGGCGGCCCATATTGGACCCCATGATCGGATCAAGTCGCAGCGCCTCCACAGCGGTTGCAATCGCCTTGGGGTCTATAGGGTCGACAACCTTGCCGCAACCTCCGGTCGCTATGAGACTTTGCCATAGTGGGAAGTCAGAACAAATCACAGGTACCCCTGCCGACATGTATTCAAACAGCTTTATGGGCTTTGATAATATGTGGTTCGGCACAGGCAAAAGTGTGGCCATGCCCGCAAATGCAGAAGAATAGATTTGGGCCACTACATTTCGACTAACTTGGCCATGATAAAAGACCCGCCCCCAATTAGGATGCGAGTAACATGCCTCCTCAACTTCTTTGCCGGCAAAAGGCCCTGCAACGTCTAAGGTAACGCTACTGTCAATATATGAAAGAGAGTCGAGTAACGGTATTATGCCACGCGCAAAGCTTATCGCTCCAACATAGCAAATAGAACGACGATCATTGTGTAATTTCTGTACGACAGCCGAAAACTCGTCAGCAATGGGGTAGTTATTAACAGTTATTACCCTTTGCGCTTCGCGCTCGAAGATTTCCTGAATGTGGGGTGTCGCTGCAACTACTTGGTCGATGCGACGTACAACGAAATCTTCAACGCCACCAACGATAAAGCCCACGGTCGGGCGAAAAAACTTGGGAATCCAGTGTTTGGCAACCACATCTTCGCGAAAGCACTCATGGGAGTCAAATACGACCTTTGCACCCGTTTGTCGCTTAAGCATCAATGCGTAGGGAAGCATCTCGACATCATGGAAATGATAAAGATCGGCGCCGACATCTAATGCGTATCGATATGCAGTTCGAGCTCGGACCACCATCCGCTGGAAGCGACTGCCTTCGTTGGGGAGGGTGATTACCTTGACCCCTCGATCCGGAACTTCAGCCTCCACGCCGATCAAGGTAACATCGAAGCCGGCATCGGCCAGAGTCGCGCACTCCTTGTGGAATACACGGATGTCATTGACTTTGTGAACCGAGGAGACATGACAAACCTTCCGCCGACCACGTCTGCCTTCATTGATGCTCATAAATTGCCTGCCAGTCGCTTTAAAAAAGCCCGATCACGAATTCTTTCATTTAAATTTTTTGTGTAGTGTCGTCGGCAAGCGATCTTTGTTTGGAGCCGGCTCAGCTTATTAGCCCAGTTGTGCCGTGGTACAGAACCAAATTGATTGCAATTTTTCACAGGAAACAGATTCTCTGAATGGTAGGAGGGCAACATAGGTTCCTCGCCAGGCTCAAGCCTGAACCCCTGTGGTGACATACCAGCGGGCAAAGTTGAACCAGCGCCAAAGCTGCCACGAAAACGGCTGGCGCCCTTCTATAACGGCATCGAACGCCGCCACAAGCCGGTCGGCCTTCAGGAAGGGCACCAATTCCGCGTCGCGCGAAAGCGTTGCGCGAAGTTGGGGTGCGATCGCGGTGAGCCATTGTTGCTCGGGTGTGGCGAAGCCGACCTTGTCCCGCCGGTCAAGGATGGCATCGGGAACGATGCCGCGCATTGCAGCCCGGAAAACCGATTTGCTTTCGCCGGTTGGGGATATCAGATACTCCTCGGGCAAGGCCAGCAGCAGTTCGGCGAGCTCGATGGTCAGGAAAGGAACTCTGCTTTCTACCGAAAATCGCATCGAGTTCCGGTCGGCATGTCTCAGGAGGGCCGGCAGACCGCGCTCTTGGAGCGATTTCGTAAGCTGTTCGGCTACCCGGCGCCCGCGCGCAGCCTTGCTGCGGGGTGGCCGGGCTTCCTGGAAATGCACGCCGTGCGCTTCGAAAGCCTCTATATCCAGCCAATTGGGTTGGAAGTCGCGACCGATCCTTTTGCGGGCGGCTGCGTATAGCCCGTCCGGCAGGGCGACGCGTCCCAACTCCATCAGGCCGAGCCGATAGCTCCGCGAAGGCCAGGATGCCCATTCCCTTGCAAAGCGGTGCGCTGCCCCCACTCCGGAAGTCTCAAGGAGGCTGAGAAGGCGATATCCGGGATAGCCCGAATATCCCGCGAGCATCTCGTCCGCCCCTTGCCCGTCCAGCGTCACCGTCACGCCCTTTTCACGCGCTAACCTGAATACGCAGTATTGCGCATAGATGCTGGTGCTGCCGAACGGTTCGCCCTGTGCGATCAGCAGGTCATCGAGGTCCCGGAGCAGATCCTCCTCATTCGCCTCAATCTTGTGCGGTCGCGCATCGACGTGAGAGTTGACGAGATCGACCCATTTTTCTTCGTTCAGGGGAGTCCCCGAGGCGATGTAGCTGAACGTGTTGATTTCGGCCATCGGCTCGACACGACGCATGGCACAGACCACCGCGGATGAATCGATGCCGCCGGACAGCGCTGCGCCGATTTGTACGTCGCTGCGCAATTGGCGTCTGATCGATCCCAGGAAGGCCTCGCGCACCGCTTCCGTTGCAGACGCCAGTGAGTGTTCGCCTCGCTGTACGAAGGACGGCGACCACCACTTTGCCAGACGCGTTACTGAACAACTCCCCATGTCGAACTCGATCAGGTGAGCCGGGGGAAGATGGCGAACATCTGCAATGAAGGTCTCGTCGTTGCTGTCGTAATCGCCATGGACCAAATAGTCGTAGCAGCGTTGCCAGTTTGGACGGGGCAGCGCACCTCGCAACGCGACCATGGCGGGATGGGTCGAACCGAACAGGAACGCATCGTCCTCAGCGACGTAGAAGAACGGCTTGATACCAAACGCGTCCCGGCAGCACGTGAGCCTATTGGTCTGTCGGTCGTGCACGGCGAACGCGAACATCCCATCGAGGCGCGGCAGGCAGGCTTCTCCCCAGACAATCCAGGCGCGTAGCAGGACTTCTGTGTCGGAGGCGGAAACAAATTCTTCGCCACCGGACTGGAGTTCCGCACGGAGCTCGCGATAATTGTAGATCTCGCCGTTGAAGATTATTGCATATCGCCCATCAGCCGAGCGCATGGGTTGATGGCCCGCATCCGAGAGGTCGATCACCGAGAGACGGGTATGGCCAAGAGCGAGTGCGCCACTGCCAGAAGATTCGAACTCCGCCCCGCGGTCATTCGGCCCTCGCAGTTTCAGGCAGTCTAGAGCGTCGCCTAACAGCCGTTCGGCGTCGTGCGGCCGGTTTTTCCAAAAAGCACCTACAATGCCGCACATATAAATTCCAAATCAGGGTCAGCGAGCTAGCGTGGCCATTGGCACCGAATTTTCGGATCGCCTAGCCACACGAACAGAAAGAAACAGATAGATCCCGTACATCAGGAGCTCATTGATCGCCAGCGCCATCAGAAAGCCTTCGAACTCAAGCCATCTGGCTCCCGCAATCAAGGTGCAGGCGGTGGTCACAAAATAGCTGGTTTGCCATTTGGCAAGCAAAGGGATGCGATGGGCGAGGATAAGTACCGAGGAGATGGGGCTGGCGACGACCCGGAAAATCACCGGCAGGAGCACGAGAAGAAGAAAGCCGGTATCAGTCCGCCACTCATCTCCAAGCAGGAAGTTCAAAAGCGGCTGCCCGAAAACCGCCACTGCGACCAGAACGACTAGGGACAGACCGCTCATGACGGAGAGGAATTTGTAAATCAGCGGGATGACTGGCTGCGACGCCCGCAATTTGTCGCCGGCATACTTCATAAAGACCTGACTGCTCGCGGTGGCTATCAGCACCAGGGGTGCTCCGATGAGACGTTGCACTTGGGAGAAGTTGCCTGCTGTCTGATCGCCGAAGGCCGAGGCGATTACCAGAACGGGAAGCACCAGTGCCCACGCGTCGAGCAAGGCCATCGGCATCGAAATAGTCGGGAATCGCCACATTTGCCGTACCGCGGTTCTGCTCTCGCGCCACCCGCGAACGAATGATATGCCGCGTAGAGATCGGAGCGAAATCAACAACGCCGCGATCCAGCCAAATGCCATTGATACCGAAAGCTCGTGAATCACGAAGAGCGCGGTGATCGCAAAAACGAGCGGCTGGGCAATCTTCATTGCGGCGACGGTGGGAAATGCGCCGAGCCTGGTTCCGAGAGCCGCTCCAACCAAAGTAAGCCCTTGAAACAAGGCAATCATTCCGATGAGGGGCAGGGCGCTGTGATCAAATGGGAGCGCATCGCCGCCCGGCATCGTAAGACCTAGCGACAACAGGACGAGGACTGTGGGCACGACCAGAAATGGCAGCATAAAGCTCACGCGGGTCAGCGCATGGAGATCCCCATCAGTCGCGCTGATCATGGCAAAATCCAGCCGGAGAGCAGCTATGGTCGCGATCACGCCAGCGACCGCTACGATCACCGAGTAGGTTCCGAATGCCGAGGGGCCGAATTCCCGCGCCAAGAACGGCATGGCGATGAGAAGCAGTATCTGGCCCCCACCGATTCCGGTCAGCGCCAACAGCAGGTCACGGCGGATCACCGGCAGACAGCTCGACGTCTATGCCGAAGTTACGGAGGGAAGGTCAGTTTCGGCAACTTCGATCAAGTACTTCCCGTAGTTGTTTTTTTGCATGGCTTGGCCAGCCGCCAGAAGGGAATCACGATCGAGCCAGCCTTGCCGAAACGCGATTTCCTCGAGACAGGCCACCTTCCAGCCTTGGCGCGCCTCCATCATGTGCACGAACTGCGATGCTTCGAGCAAGCTCTCGTGGGTGCCGGTATCCAGCCAGGCAAATCCGCGCCCTAGGAGTTCGACATTCAGCGCATCCATTTCGAGATAGGCCTGGTTGACGCTCGTGATCTCAAGCTCCCCGCGCGCGGACGGCTTCACGGCTCGAGCGATCTCCACAACCTTGGAATCATAGAAATAGAGGCCAGTGATTGCGTAGTTCGAACGCGGTCGCGCTGGCTTCTCTTCGACCGAACGCACCTTCATGTCGGCATCGAATTCCACCACGCCGAACCGTTCCGGATCATTAACACGATAACCGAAGACCGTCGCGCCTTCGGTGCACTGGTCCGCCCGCCTCAGGAACTGGGTCAGACCTTGACCGAAAAAGACGTTGTCGCCCAGGATCAGGCAAACAGGGTCGCCCCCTATGAACGATTCGGCGATAAGGAATGCCTGGGCAAGACCTTCTGGTCGAGGTTGAACGGCATAGCGGAGGCTGACGCCAAATTGACTGCCATCACCCAAGGCGCGACGAAAGTTCTTTTCATCCTCTGGTGTCGTAATGATTAGAATCTCGCGAATCCCAGCCAACATAAGGACGGATAGCGGATAGTAGACAAGCGGCTTGTCATAGACAGTCAGCAATTGCTTCGACACTCCGATAGTTGCCGGATAAAGTCTAGTTCCCGAGCCGCCCGCGAGTATAATGCCTTTTCGCCGTGTCATTAACCTGCTCCAATAATGCGAATAAAGATCGATTTTGCGCCCGCGTGGTCACAGCCCTCAGCCAACATCCTTTTTGACATCACCTGAGCCTAACCCGCTAGCCCTCGACGTGCGGTGGCTTTCTCCATGACAAGTGGCCGCCACCATGCCTCATTGGCCAAATACCACTCGACCGTTTTCCTGAGCCCCGTCTCGAAGGTTTCGCGCGGGGACCAGCCTAGTTCCGTGCCTATGCGGCTTGCGTCGATTGCATAGCGCTTGTCGTGTCCAGGACGATCGGCAACATGCGAGATTTGTTCTGTATAGGAACGCCCGTCCACACGGGGACGAAGCTCGTCTAGGTTCTTGCAGACTGCCTTCACTACCTCGATGTTCTGTTTCTCGTTCTTGCCGCCAATGTTGTAGCTGCGTCCCGGCTCTCCTCGTTCGAAGACGATCTGGAGTGCACGAACGTGGTCTTCGACGTAGAGCCAGTCGCGTATCTGGTCGCCCGCCCCGTAAATTGGCAATGGTTTGCCATCCAAGGCCTTGGCAATCATCAACGGAATGAGCTTTTCCGGGAAGTGGTACGGGCCGTAGTTGTTCGAGCAATTCGTGATCAGAACCGGGAAGCCGTAGGTGTGGTACCAGGCGGAAACGAGATGATCGGATCCCGCCTTGGAAGCCGAGTAAGGCGACCGCGGATCGTAGCGCGTCTCCTCTGTGAACAATCCCTCTGGCCCGAGTGACCCATACACCTCGTCTGTCGAAACATGGTGGAAGCGGAACTGCGCCTGCGCGGCGGCAGTCAGGGTTCGCCAGTAGGCGTGGGCCTGGACAAGCATGGTGTATGTGCCGACCAGATTCGTCTGAATGAATGCATCGGGTCCGTCTATCGAACGGTCGACGTGACTTTCGGCCGCCAAGTGAGTGATAATGTCGGGACGGAACGCGGTGATGGCGGCATGAACAGCATCCGCATCGCAGACATCGCCGCGTATGAACCGATAGCGATCGGATGACGCAATTGCTTCCACAGTCGACAAGGTTCCGGCGTAGGTCAGCTTATCAAAATTGAGGACCTCGTGATCACTCTGTTCAATCAACTGCCGGACGACCGCCGAACCGATGAAGCCGGCTCCGCCGGTTACAAAAATGCGCATGGTTTCTGCCTCTCGCCTCTTTACTTCGTGATCTTGATCAGTGTCAGAAGGATAAGCTTCAGGTCCAGGCGCAGCGACTGTTCCCTCACGTATCTTTCGTACAGTTTGAATTTCATCGGCATCACCTGTTCGATATAGGCAGCTTCCGGGTCCTGCGCCCGCGCCAGTATATCGGCCTCGTCGGAAAACTCGATAGCGGCAAAATCCGTGATGCCCGGGCGGACTGACAAAATGATGGCTCTTTGCTCCGGGGTGTAGCGATCAATATAGGCTGGGACTTCGGGCCTCGGGCCGACCAGGGACATCTCGCCCTTCAAGACGTTCACGAGCTGAGGCAATTCATCCAGCTTCGTTTTTCGCAAAAAATGCCCAAGTGTGGTGATGCGTGCATCCGCGCCGACCGTGATCTGCCGCGTACTCCCCGGTCCCGCAGCCCTCATCGTGCGCAGCTTGACGATCTGGAAGCGCCGGCCATAGCGACCCACTCTTTCCTGCAGAAAGAATGCCCGGCCGGGACTCTCTAGGCGAATTGCCAGTGCGACAACCGCCAAAAGTGGCCACAGGACCATCAATCCGGCGAGGCTGGCCGTAACATCGAGAAACCGTTTTGAGGACATGCGGGTTGCGCTAAGTCAGGGCATTCCGAACCACGCTGGCTACTTCCCGCGCCTCGCCTTCGGTCTGATCGGAGAAGAGGGGGAGCGAAAGACAGCGCGAAAAATAGTCGCTGGTTACCGGGAAGCGGTCGTCACTCAAATTGTAGCGCTCGCGCCAATAACTCATTCGGTGAAGTGGCGTGTAGTGGACCGAATAGCCAATACCAGCCCCTGTCAGGGCCGCCTCCAGTGCTGCCCGGTCGATCGGCGCATTGTGCGCCAGCCGGATGGGATAAATATGCCAGGCGTGAGTGTCGCCATCTTCAGCTTCGGCAGGAAGCTCGAGGGGGAGATCGGCAAGCGTGGTGTTGTAGATGTTCGCGATAGCGGTGCGATTCTGCTGCATATCCGATGCTCGGCTGAGCTGCCCTCGGCCGAGCGCCGCAGCGATGTCGGTCAGGTTGTATTTGAAACCGGGCGCCACCACGTCATAATTCCAGGCGGCAGAGTCCCCTTGGAAACGCCGGAACGCATCGCGGTCGATGCCGTGCAGCCGCATGATCCGGCATCTTTGGGCGACACTCTCGTCCGCGGTCACGATCATCCCCCCTTCGCCCGTTGTTATCGTCTTGTTCGCGTAGAAGCTGAACACCGTAGCAAATGTGCCATGGCAACCGATAGGAAGACCCTGGTGGGAGGCCGGAAAACTGTGCGCAGCGTCCTCGACGATCAGCAGGCCCTGCTCCGAGGCAATGGACTGCAGGGCGGCAAGGTCGGCACCAAGCCCGCCGAAATGGACCGGCATGATGACCTTTGTCCGCGGGGTGATCGCACGCTTCACTTCTTCGGGATCAATGCAGAGCGAATGGGGCAGGACATCGACAAAGACGGCCTCCGCTCCCAAATAGCGAACCACCTCGGCCGTGGCCGTGAACGTGAGGTCGGGCACGATTACCTCGTCGCCAGGACCGACTCCGGCAGCCTCCAGCGCCAGATGTAGGCCTGCAGTGGCCGAATTGACTGCGATCGCATGGACGCCGCCGCCCAACGCCTCGGCAAATTCGCGCTCGAACGCAGCGCACTCCGACCCGCTGGTCAGCCAGCCCGATTCAAGCACACGAAGAACGGCCTGGGTTTCCGCCCCCACCAGATTCAACCGGAAATAAGGTACCGCCATCGCCCAATTCTTCTTTCGTTCTCGCCGCACGAAGACGGTCGTTTGGTTAATAGGGTGGCCGCCTACACGCTCTTCCCAGACGGGGCTATAGGAGTTTTTATTGCCCTTGTTGGCCCGGTTAAAAAGCAAAAATTGCTCGCGAGCCTTATTTGCAAGCTCATAATTAAAATGGCACTGGGGCCTGACAGAGCCACGTCCGGGAGGAGGCGGGAAAAGCAAGCCGCTGCATCGCCTGGCTGAAAAACCGATAAGCGCAATTTATATTCTGAGGGGCGTTGCGACCAAACCTCCTTGGTGTTGCGCTTCGACAGTGATTGGGATAGCGGCGACCCACCGTCGAATGCGTTGCAACCTGCGATAGCGACGGTTTTGGTTTATCAGGGAATTCTTCTCATCATGGGCAACGCTTATTCACCGCGCGTGGCGCTCATCGGTTGTGGTCGGTGGGGGCGCAACATAGCACGCGTGCTCGCGCGTCTTGGCGCCCTCGAGCTGTTGGTTGATCCGGCTGCCACCAACTTGCAACCCTACGCTGACGAGCTGGGGGTGCGATTGACCGCGGATATCAATGCAGCTTTTGGCGAGGACATTTCGGCGGTCGCCATCGCGGCGCCAGCTGTTGACCACTACCGGCTCGCTCGCCAAGCCCTCGAGGCTGGTAAGCCCGTGTTTGTGGAGAAGCCGCTGGCGCTTGAGCTCGACGATGCGCAGTCATTGGCGGAACTTGCAGAACGGCGGGGGCTGACCCTGATGGTCGGTCATTTGTTGCAGTATCACCCCGCCTATCTGACGCTGCAGCGTATGGTGCAGGCTGGCGAAATCGGGGAGCTGAGGCACGTGACATCGCACCGCCTCAATCCCGGGGCGATCCGGACCGAAGAAAATGCCCTTTGGAGCATGGGGCCGCACGATTTTTCGATGGTGCTGGGGCTGGCCGGCGAGCGCCCGGACACGGTTTCGGCGCTGCCGGTCAGAGTGGTCAATCCGGCGATACCAGACCAGTATTTCGTCCAGCTCCTTTTCCCAAATGGTCTGACTGCGGAAGTCAACGTGTCCTGGTTGTCCCCCTATAAAGAGCACAAGTTGACCGTGCTCGGCACCACGGGAGCGCTGGTTTTCGAGGATACTGCAACCGAACGCGAGAAGAAGCTGCTGATCTATCGCGATTACGTGGATACGAGCGGCGCGGCTCCGCAATTCGTCAAGGGCGCGGGAGAGCCGATCGACTGGCCGCACCAGGAACCTCTCGAGGCCGAAATGAAGGCCTTCCTGTCTGCCGCAGCCGGGGGCGAAGGAAACAACACGGGTCCCGCCGAAGCGATCCCGGTTCTCGATTTGCTGCACCGCGCGACCGCAGATGCCGAGGCCGTCGTGGCTCGCTCCCCAGCCGCCTCTACCCTGGTATGAAGTTCCGGCTGTCAGCCTTTCAAGGCTTGGCGCAGTTCGAGGTCCTGCGCGATGGCTGGTTTGCGGCAACCGGCAAGCTTTCCACACCCTTGGACGGTTTGTGCGTACCCTTGCGCTCGGCGCGGTATGTCGACGAAGTCAACGCCAGCCCGAATGTCGCTGCGGTCATCACCACGCGCGAGATTGCCGGGGCGCTGGATCAACGTTTCGGAGTGGCGGTGAGCGATCACCCTGACGCCGCTCAAGCGGCGGTGCATGCGCAGCTAGCCGCGGTCCGCGAGACAGAGCTTCGTGCGCAGCCCAACCGGATCGATCCCAGCGCCGTTATCGATCCCGATGCCAACATCGCGCGTCATGGCGTCAACATCGGCGAGCGGGTTTGGATCGGTCCCAATGTTACCGTCAGTCCCGGTGTGACGATCGCTAGCGATTGTGTGTTGCATTCCGGAGTAAGTCTAGGGGTCACCGGATTCAATACGGCGATCCTGCATGGTCGGCAGCGCATCCTTCCGCACATGGGCGGCGTCCGGCTGGAGCGTTTCGTCGAGTTGCTGGCAAACTGCTGCGTTGCGCGCGGATTGTCAGGCATCGATACACTCATCGGCGAGGAGACTGTCGCCGACAATCTGGTTTATATCGCTCACGACGTGACAATCGGGCGGCGGGTCCAGATCTGCGCGCTCGTCAACATTCTTGGCCGCGTGATCATCGAGGACGAGGCGTATATCGGGCCGTCGGCGGTCGTTCGCAACGGCCTTCGGATCGGTCGCAAAGCCAAGATCAGTATGGGTGCCGTGGTCACACAAGATGTCGCTGCCGACACGACGGTGAGCGGCAATTTCGCGATGTCACATGAGCGGTTTATTAGCCATCTTCGCTCGATACGTTAGTTAGGATTTTCCATGCAATTCATTGATTTGAAAAGCCAGTACGAAGCAATGGAAGGCGACATCAGGTCGGCCATCGAACGAGTGCTGGAGAGTCAGGCTTTCATTCAGGGTCCGCAGGTTCGCGAGCTCGAGCAGGCGCTGGCCGAATTTTGCGATGCACGGCGCGTCGTGACCTGCGCCAACGGCACGGATGCGCTGCAGCTTGCGCTGATGGCTCTGCAAATCGGTCCCGGCGACGCTGTTTTCGTACCGAGTTTCACCTACACGGCCACTGCCGAAGTTATCCTGCTGCTTGGTGCCAGCCCGGTTTTCGTCGATTCCAGCGCCCACACCTACAATATCGATTTCGACAACCTGCAGGCAGAAATCGAGCGGGTCAAAGGCGAGGGACGGTTGCGTCCGGCCGCGCTGATGACGGTCGATCTATTCGGCCAGCCCGTCGACTATGGGCGCGCCCGAGAGATTGCCGATCGTCACGGGCTCGCCTTCATCTCCGACGCGGCACAGGGCTTCGGCGCTACCTACGAGGGTCGGCGCGTTGGAGCGGGCCTCGCCGACGTCACCACCACTAGCTTCTTTCCGGCTAAGCCGTTGGGGTGCTACGGTGACGGCGGTGCAGTGTTCACCGATGACGACGAACTTGCCGACGTTATCCGTTCGACATGCCTGCATGGGAAAGGCACCGCGAAATACGATGTAGCCCGGGTGGGAATGAACAGCCGCTTGGACACTCTGCAGGCTGCGATTCTATTGCCAAAGCTGGCCGCTTTCGTCGATGAGCTCGAGAGGCGGCACACGGTCGCATGCGCCTATGTCGATCGGCTCAAGGACCATGTCGACACACCCATGCTACCCGAAGGTGATGCAAGGTTTGCATGGGCCCAGTTTACAATCAAGGTCGCGGAGCGCGATGAAGTTCAGGCCCGGCTCAAGGCAGAGGGCGTTCCTGCGAACGTCTACTACCCACTTCCGATGCATTTGCAGCCGGCGTACCGGGACTTCGGCGGTGGCCCTGGATCGTTGCCCGTCGCAGAACAACTTTCCCGCGTCGTGTTAAGCCTCCCCATGCACCCTTATCTTAAGTCAGCCGAAATCGAGACGGTTTGCGAAGCCGTCATCCGAGCCGTCAATCCTAGCAATTGAGCACATCTATGACCCGGAATACGAACACATTCCAATCCACCGAGGATTTAATCGAAAGGTTTAGCGGCGGCACGGCCCTGATTGGCATCATCGGCCTTGGCTATGTCGGGCTTCCACTCGCGCTTCGATTCCATGAG
>FUFK010044758.1_pt1 | contig 26269 bp, 22 predicted proteins | sample 1021851 | NCBI WGS metagenome assembly FUFK01 (sample SAMEA51879418, study PRJEB19060) | metagenome
ACAATAATCAATTAATTAATTTTGAAATTTTTAAAAAATTTGAAGGATATCTATTAAATTTTTTAAATACTGATAATAAAATACTCTTCATATCTTTCTTAGTTATTTTATTTTTTGGTATTAAATCAATTTTTTTTATTTTTCTTACAATTTATGAGGCAAAAATATTTAGAAAATTGAATGTATCAATTAGAGATTTGGCTTTTAAGTCTCAAGCAAACCAAGAATATTCAAAATATTTAAATAATAGTTCTTCTAAGATTACTAAAATTGTGATTACAGACTCTGCGCTCGCTGCTTCATACATAATAAGTGTTGTTACGATATTAAGTCAGTTCTTTTTATTTTTTTTTATAGTAGGACTATTAGCATACGTAGATTTCAAGATTACATTTTATGTAATTCCAACTTTTGGAATTATTTTTTTAGTTTTTTATCTTTTTACTAATAAAAAATTATTTAGACTAGGAAAGGAAAAACAAATTTTAAATGGAAAATTATTAATGCAAATTAATAATACTTTTGATAATTTAAAAGAGGTAATAATTTATAATAAAATAGAGTATTTGATTAGCTCTTTTAACAAAACTCTAAATGAAAGTCAGAAAAAAACAGAGTTAATTTCGATACTAAAAAAATTACCTAGGGCAATCTATGAATTTTTAGGGGTTTTATTTATTTTTTCGATAATATTCCTAAGTTATTCTTTAAACTATTCTCAAGAAAGTACATTAATATTAATTTCTTTGATAGCGGTTGCGATCATAAGAATACTACCTTCAATTAATTTAATTACTCAAAATATTTCTAATATAAAATCTAGCGAGTATTCTTTAAAATTAATTTCTGAATTAGCTAAAGAATATCAATATAAAAATATGAATAAAAGCCATAAAGAAGTTGTGAATACAATAGATTTCAATCAAGAAATTGTTATTAAAAATGTTTCATTTGAATATCCAGGATCAAAAAATAAAATTAAAAATTTGAATTTTTCAATTAAAAAAAATTCAATCGTAGGAATTTATGGCCCATCTGGTAGTGGAAAGAGCACTATAATAAATTTGTTATGTGGACTTTTAAAGCCCAGTAGTGGTGAAATAATTGTTGACGGTAAATCTATAAATACAAATGTAAATATTTGGCAAAAAAAAATAAGTTATGTTACACAAGATAATTTTCTTTTAGATGATGATATAAGAAATAATATTATATTTTCTGATAAAGATAATAATTTTTATGATGAAAAATTTCAAAATGTAGTAAAAAAAACTAGCATAGATGGATTTATAAATAATTTTGAAAATAAATACCAAACTCAAGTTGGTGACAAAGGAATAAAACTTTCTGGTGGTCAAAAACAGAGAATATCAATAGCCAGAGCATTGTATAAATCACCTGAATTATTAATATTTGATGAGTCAACAAATGCTTTAGATTCTATTACAGAGAAAGAAATAATAGATGAAATATATAAGATCAAAGGAATAACAATTATACTGATTTCTCATAAAAGAGATTTATTGGCAAAATGTGATAAAATTTTAAATATTGTTGATGGGAAAATTTTTAACAATTAAATAATTTTATGAACCTAATAAAAAATTTTTTTTCAAAAAAAAAAATTATAAATGAAGTAATTAATTTTAATAAAAATTTATTTTCAAAAAATAAAATTAATAATGATTCAATAATTTTAACTGAGTTCTCTACAAATAAATCTATTCAAGCAGGCTTTTCTTTGTTTCTTCACTCACTTCAAAAAAAAACTGGATGTAAGATTTATTCATTTAACAATGATTTAAGATTATTTGACAAAAAAAAACAAGATTTAACTCAAATAAGAAAATTCGTTGATCAAAACTATCAAATTTATAATTCATTTAATGTTCAAAAATTTATTAATGTAAGTTTTGATAAAAATATATTTTTAAAAGCCCAAAAAAAAAGCAAATTATTATTAAAAAAAATTAAAACAAAAAAACAATTATTAAATCTTAAAATTGAAAATATTTGGGTAGGAGATTTGCTGTACGATTCTTATTTGAAAGACGAAAATATGCCAACTGTAAATTTAGAATTAAAGATTTTTAAAAAGTATTTTTTTAGATTTACTTATTTAATCTATTTTTGGATAGATTTTTTTGAAAAAAATAAAATAAATTTTGTGATTACTTCTCATACAGTTTATTCTTCTGCAATACCAATAAGAATAGCATTGAGCAAAAATCTTACATCATATCAAGTCAATTTTCATAATGTATTCAGATTAAATCAAAAAAAGCTATTTGCTTATGATTTATTTCATGATTACAAAAAAATTTTTAATAGTCTTGAAAAAAAAGTTCAAGTTAAAGCTTATAGCATCGCTGAAAAACAATGTCGAAAAAGATTTGGAGGTGAAATAGGTATAGATATGTATTATTCAAAAAAAAGTGCATACTCAGGTATTACAAAAAAAAGAGTTTTAAAGAATAATAAGAAAAAAAAAATATTGATAGCTGCACATTGTTTTTTAGATAATCCTCATCCATATGGTATTGAGTCAATTTTTTGTGACTTCTACGAATGGTTAGATTATTTGGGAAAAATATCTAAAAAAACAAATTATGATTGGTATATAAAAACACACCCGGATTTTCATAAAAAAACTCATGCATTAATTAATCAATTTATATCAAAGTATCCTAACATTACTTTATTGCCGTCGCATACATCTCATCACAATATAATTAGTGAGGGTATTGGTTGTGTTTTAACAGTTCATGGCACTATTGCTTGGGAGTATGCTTATTTTAAAATTCCTGCAATATGTGCTTCTCAGAACAATCCACACATAAATTTTGATTTTGCCTATCATGCAAAGAATCGCAGAGATTTGACTTATGCAATTAAAAATTTCCAAAAACTTAAATTAAATTTTTCAAAAAAAAATATATATAAATTTTACTTCATGCATAACATATATAAACAGAGCAACTGGATGATAAAAGATTTAGATAAAAATTTAAGAAAAATTGGAGGTTATAAAAATATTTCTAGTATGGAATTTTATAAATTTTGGTTAAAATATCGAACAAATCATATGAATAATAAAACTCATTTGCAACTTTCAAATTTTTTAAATACTAGTGATTTTTTTATATCCAGGGAAATCTAATTTATCAAAAGTTTATTGTTTATAATTTGGGATATAACTTGATTACCGTAAAGAGTGTAATGCTTATTTTCACAAAAAAAATTTTTATAATTCTGTCTTAAATCATTAGGAGTCAGCGCGAATAAATCGATAAATTCAACAAATTTTTCATTGGATAAATCTTTAACAACTTTATGATAAAATGATAAAAAATCTTTTTTATTATTTTCTTTATTTTTAAATTGCTCATCATCAAATGGTGAAACTATATAAAATTTTTTAACCCCATGACTCTTAGCAATTTCAATGGCATCAATTGTATTGAGTTTGAAATTTTTTGATGACAATAAAAAATCATTTTCTGAAAAATTTTTTTTGGCATTAAAATTGAACCTTTTGCTAATTTTTTTAAAGATATGTTTGATAATTACATAGGAAACTAAATTGCTTTCGAAAGTTTTTTCAATACGGAGTAAGTAGAAGTCGATATTATGTGAGCCATTGATTTTATTTATATTCAACTTATTTTTATTTCTCCCAAAACCTCTAACAGAGGCAAGTATTTCCTCGTCTCTATGTGCCCAAAATATATAGTCTGGATTATTAGTTTTATTTTTAATTAATTCATAGGTAAGAATTTTAATTGAATCTTCCGAATAAATTGATGGAAATCCAAAATTTGAGATTTGAATATTTGTATTTAATTTATTTAATTCTATTGGCCAAGATGATGAGCCACTTCCACATGCAAACCCATATGTAAGTGAAGCACCGAAAACCCATATGAGCTTTTCTTTATCTTTTGTCTTTATATTTTTAATCTCAGATGATTGAAAATTATTTTTGTCTAAATTTTCTAGATTAAACTTAAATTCACTTAAATCAACTATTTCAAAATTATAATCTTTATTAAAACCATATGTTAAATAATTTTTATTTTTATCTATTAAAGCAATACTAATCCGTGAAAACATCTCGAAAAATAAAATATAAATTAAAGAAATTAAAAGAATGATAAAAGTTTTATAAATTATGTTTAATTTATGTTTCATAATATTATTATTAATTGTATTTATCATTATATTTTAGATATTGATAAATCAAATATGTTATTTTATTAAAGAATATAAATTGTGAAAAAAACTATTATAATTACTGGTGGATCAGGAAAGTTTGCTAAAAGTTTTAAAAAGTTTTCAAAAAAGTATAAAATACTATTCCCAAGTAAATATGAGCTTAATATATTATCTCCACGAAGCATTTCTAAGTATTTAAACAAAACAAAACCAAATTACTTAATACACAACGCAGCCTTGTCTAGACCAATGTCGTTACATGAAAAGGATATTTCTCAGAGCATAAAAAAAAATATCATTGGCACATGCAATGTAGTAATGGAGTGTGCAAGACTAAATTTAAAAATTATATATTTCTCAAGTAATTATGTTTATGAGGGCACAAAAGGTAACTATAAAGAAAGTAGTCCGGTTAAACCTCCAAATAATTATGCTTGGTCAAAATTAGGTGGTGAGTGTGCCGTACAAATGTATAAAAATTCTTTGATTCTGAGGTTATCAATTACTGAAAGACCATTTAATTATAAAATAGCTTATACCAATATAAAAAGTAGTTTTATCTATCATACGGAGGCATCTTCAATAATAATGAAATTACTTGATCAAAAAGGAATTATTAATGTTGGAGGTAAATCTCAAACAATATTCAATTTTGTTAAAATTGAGAAAGAGGATATTTTACCAAAAAAGTACGATTTTAAAAATCAATTAAATCCAATACCAAAAAATTCATCATTAAATTTGTCTAAATTGAAAAAATTATTAAAAAAAAATATTAAAAAATGAGTTACATAAAGCATCTAATAAAAAAGATTTTACAAAAAATAATAGGATATGAATTTTATGAAAAAAAAATTTTTCTTGAAGGAGCTAAATTTGCATTTTTACAAAGAAAGATGAAATTCATTAAAAATCTTAGCGATGCAGAGTTTTCAGTTTTTTCTCAATGGGGAGATGATGGCATTATAAATTGGTTAATAAATTCATTACCAATAAAAAATAAAATTTTTGTCGAGATTGGCACTGAGGATTATAAAGAGTCTAACACTAGATTTGTTCTTAAATATAGAAATTGGTCCGGCCACCTAATTGACTCAAATTTAGAACAAATAAAAAAAATTTCTGAACAGAGCGTAAAATGGAAATATGATTTAAATACACATAATTTTAAGATCAATAAGGATAATATAAATAAATTTTTTAAAAAATTAAAACTCCCCAAAGAAATAGGACTAATGAGTTTAGACATTGATGGAATTGATTACTGGGCGTGGAAAGAATTAAATGAAGTAAGGCCAGTAATATTTGTATGCGAATTTAACTCTATTTTTGGAGATAAAAAAGCTGTGACAGTGCCGTATGATAAAAATTTTAATAGAACAAATTTTCATTTTTCAAATTTAGCATTTGGTGCTTCAATAGAGGCATTTAAATATATTAGTAATAAAAAAAATTATATCTATCTTGGTACTAATTCCAGTGGAGTAAATGCCTATTTTTTAGAAAAAAAATATTATAAATTTATAAAAAATAAAATTAAGAGTCATAAAAGTTTTCCATCAAAAACTAGGGAATCAAGAGATAAAAATTATAAAAAAAATTTTATAAGATCAAAAAATCGATTCAAAGATATATTGGGCATTAAATTAATAGATGTAAAAAAAAATAAATATATAAAACTAAAAAATATTGATAACTTTTATTCACAAAAATGGATAAGTTAATTTTTTATATTTAATCTTTTAAAAAAATTTTTAATCAAAGCATTAATGAAAATAATAATAATCAAAATTTTATTTTGATTATTATCGATCCTTATTTTTGTTTCTTCAATCAGATGTTCAAAAAATGATAGTTTTGAGGAAAATCCACCACTCGCAACTTCACCAACAACATCACTCTTTTCAGTAAAACCACCTTTAAATTTTTTAGAAGAAATTAAACGATAATAAAAGTCATAATCTGAAGAGCATTTATATCTCACATTATATTTTCCAATTTCATCTATAATATTTTTTTTTACGTAAAATCCACATGAGTGTGAAGTTGCAAAGTCAAAATTAAAATTAATTCTTTTTTCATTGTATCCGTGTTTAATAATCCTATCTCCAATATAATTTCTTATAATTGTTCCAAAAACAAAGTCACAATTATCCCTTAAAAAAATTTTTTCTATGTAGTGTAAGCCGTTATCTTTAAGTTCATCCCCAGAATTACAAAAAGCAATTATATCTCCTGTAGCTAAGTCTATGCCTTTATTCATGGCGTAATAAATTCCATTGTCATTTTCGGAAATAATTTTATCAATTTCTTTTGCGTATTGATTAATAATATTTAAAGTTTTATCAGATGATTTACCATCGATAACTATGTACTCAAGATTAACTAATTTTTTTTGTTTTAAAACTGATTTTAAAGTTTTGATAATATTTTCTTGATCGTTTTTTACAACTGTAATAATGCTAAACTTGAGTTGTGACATAAATTAATTTAGTAAGATGCATCTTAACTTAATATAATTGCTATGAAAATACTAATTACAGGAGTGGCTGGATTTATAGGATTTAGTTTTGCTAATTACCTATTAAAAAAAAAAATTAAAATATACGGTATAGATAATTATGATAATTATTATTCAGTTAAATTTAAACATTTAAGAATAAAAAAATTAAAAGAAAATAAAAATTTTGTATTCAATAAAATTGATATAACTCAAAAAAAAGTTTTATCTAACTATTTCAAAAAAAAAGATTTCGATTATATTTTTCATTTTGCAGCTCAAGCAGGCGTTAGATATTCATTAATAAATCCAAAAAAATACATAAAAGTAAATAAGGAGGGATTTGAGAATATTTTCTCAAATATAATTAAATTGAAAAAATTGAAAACATTTTTTTATGCCTCATCTAGCTCTGTTTATGGTTCAAAAAGAAAATTTCCTACCTCTGAAGGTTCTGGTTTATCACCTCAGAGTATTTACGCTAAAACAAAAGTCCTTAATGAGAAGTTTGCTAAAAAAATGTCAAATAAAGTTAATTTTAAAATTTTAGGATTAAGATTTTTTACTGTTTACGGAGAATGGGGAAGGCCAGATATGTTTATATTCAAGATGTTAAAAGCTCATAAAAATAATAAAATTTTTTATTTAAATAATTTTGGAAATCATGAAAGAGATTTTACTTATATACAAGACATTTTAATTATACTTTTTAAATTAATCAAAATTAAAAAATTCAATCATAAAGCAATAAATATATGTTCTTCGAAACCTATTAACATTAAAAAATTATCTGATTATTTGAAAGGAAAATTAAATATGAAAAGTATTCAATTAATAAAAAAAAATAATTATGATGTAAACACAACTCATGGAAATAACCTATTACTAAAAAAATATGTAAAAGTTAAAAAATTTACCAATTTCAAAAAAGGTTTAAACAGTACAGTAAATTGGTATTTGAAAAATAAAATATATAAGTTGTGAAAAAAAAAAATTTTTTAATATTTTATCCTTCATTCGAAAGAGGTGGTGTAGAGGAAAATATCAAAAATTTGATCAATAATTTTAGCAAAAATATTAATATTCATCTTGTATCTTCAATTCCTAAAAATAAAGCGAGCTCTATTTTTAGGAAAAAAATAAAAATTTATACTATCCAGAAAAAAAAATTTCTTTATTTCCTTCCTTCCAGAATAAATCTTGCTATTTCAGCAACTACTATATTTTTTAAATTAATTTCAAAATTTAAAAAAAAAAATTTAGTAATTCATTCTATGCAAAGTAATGTGATTGCTATATTGGTATGTATAATTCAACGTGTTAAAATTGTAATTAGAAATTCTGAAGATCCAATATATTCCACTCTTTATTCAGAAAAAAAAATAATTTCATATATAATCTTTCTATTAAAAATAATATTTTATAATTTTTGTTCATCTATAATAACAAATTCTAAAGGNTCTAAAAATTCTTTAGAAAAATTTGTATTTAATAAAAATAAAATTAAGGCAATTTATAATCCTTATCTTAAAAAAATTAATTCTCAGCGATACAAAAAAACTGATTTTATAATTAATGTTGGCAGATTTAGAAAACAAAAAAATCAGATTTTACTTGTCAGAGCTTTTCACAAGTTCTTAAAAAAGAATAAAAATTTCAAGCTAGTCTTAGTTGGTGATGGAATTTTAAAAAAGAAAATTGAAAATGAAATAAGCAACTTAAATTTAAATAAAAATGTTATATTGAAAGGCTGGGTGAATAATCCTTTAAAGTATATAAGAAAATCAAAGTTGTTTGTTCTAACATCATTATATGAGGGCCTAGGAAACGTCCTAATAGATGCAGTTAATCATGATGTTCCATGTATATCAACTAGTTGTAAAAGTGGTCCACAAGAAATTTTATTAGATGGAAAGGGTGGGTACATTTTAAAAAATAATAATGTTACCGAACTTTCTAATACAATGTCTTATTGTATAAAGAATTATGATAAAGCAGAAAAAAAAAATAAAATTTCAAAATTATTTCTAAAAAGATTTTTGATGAAAGACAGAGTAAAAGAGTATGAAAATTTTTTAATAAAATTTGAAAATAATTGATTTATGTCTGTAAGTATAATTATGCCCTATTATGAGAAAAGAGATTTTATTCATGAGTCTGTTGAGTCCATACTTAAACAAACATATAAAGATTTTGAGATACTGATAATATATGACGACGAAAATATTAACGATTATAGTTTTGTTAAAGATTTTGAGAAAAAAGATAAAAGAATTAAAGTAATAAAGAATTTAAAAAATATTGGCGCAGGTTTATCTAGAAACGTGGGAATTGATAAATCTAATAATGAATTTATTGCTTTTTTGGATTGTGATGATGTTTGGAAACAAGATAAATTAGAATTTCAATTAAATTTTATGAAAGAAAAAAATATAGATATTTCTTTCACTGCGTATGACATTGTTGATAAAAATAGAAATATTATTAAAACTAGAGAGGCTAAAAATTGTCTTGAATTTAAAGACTTGATCAAGTCATGTGATATTGGTTTATCAACTGTTATGGTTAAAAAAAGTTTATTGGATAATAAATATAGGTTTCCTTCAATAGTTACAAAAGAAGATTATGTATTATGGTTAGAATTATCAAAAAAAGATGTAAAGTTTTATGGCATCAATAGATCTTTGACCCAATGGAAAAAATTGAATAATTCCCTATCATCAAATTTTTTCCAAAAAGTAAAAGATGGTTTTGTTGTTTACAATAAATATATGAAATATGATATATTCACTTCTACTTATTATCTTTTAAGATTATCTTTGAATTTTTTATTAAAGATGTGAGATGCAGATTTATTATTATTGTACAATTATTATTTTTACACTTATTTACCTCTTTTTTTTAAAAAAATTTTTAGTAAATACTATTAAGGATAATCATCAAAAATTTACAACTAATTACATTCCTCCTTTAATGGGTGGATATTTTATTATTTTAGTTCTCTTATTTAATGAACAAGTAACTGTCTTAGAAAAAATACTTTTTTTTACAATTTTTTTATCTGGTGCATTATCGGATAATAAGATTATTAACTCACCTGTTTCTAGATTGATATTTCAAATTTTAATTTCACTAATATTTGTAGAATTTGCTAATTTAACTATAACTAATACAAGAATTTTAATATTAGATAATTTTTTAAATAATATTTATTTTAATTTATTTTTTTGTGTTTTCTGTCTAACAATATTGATTAATGGAACAAATTTTATTGATGGGCTGAATGGACTTGTATCAGGATACTATTTAATTGTATTGTTAATCCTTCTTTATTTAGATATCCTACCGAATATAGCTGATAAAAAATTTATTGAATTATTAATTTTTGTTTTAATTCTTTTATTCATAATTAATTTATCAAATAAAATTTATTTAGGTGACAGCGGAAGTTATTTGCTCGGCTTTTCATCTGGAATTTTTCTAATCTCAATTTATTCAGAAAATCCAACTGTTTCGCCGTATTTTATAATACTTTTGATTTGGTACCCTTGTTTTGAAAACTTATTTTCAATTTCTAGAAAACTATTTTTTAAAATTTCACCCCTAAGTCCAGATAATTCTCATTTACATCAAATCCTGTTTTTATCAATTCAAAATAAAACAAATTTAAAAAAAAATTTTTCCAACAATTTGAGCTCATCAATTATATTATTTTATAATCTCATTATATTATTTTTAGGATCTCATGATATTTCAAATACTAAGTATCAAATTTTTCTTTTATTGATTAACGTTATCACATACCTATTTAGTTTTAAATTTTTAAAAAAAATTAATTCTTAATTAAAAGGACGTTATATATTAAAACTTTTAAGAATTTTGTTAATTCACGTAAAATTAGTAAAAATAAAAAGAATTTACATAGATGAGTAAAAATTCCAATGTACATATATTCATAAGGAGTATCTGCAACTGAATATATTAAAATTGAATTTGAAGTAATTAATATAAAAAAAATTGAAATTTTATTTAAAAGATTAAAATTACTAACTAGGTAAGGAACAATTAATATTAAAAAAATTAATCTGTAATCATAGCTTGAAAAAAAAATATATGAAAAACAATAAATGCTTGCACCAGCGATGAATAATCTATTTTTAGTATCTATAAAATCAATATTATTATTGTAATTTTTTTTTCGGACAAAATAAAATACAAATAAAGATATGAATATTAAAAAAAATAAATATAATACATTATATAATATTTCATTTTTAGATAATAAATCTAAACCTAATCTTTCCTCAAGTTTATATAAGCCCATAATGATAGATCTAAATCCATAAGTTATACCGGTATCAAATGATGAATGAGTATTATAAAAAAAATTGTTCAAGTTTTTAAATAAAATTACGAATATTAGAAAAATTCCAGTAATTGAAAATATAATTTTTTTTTTTAAATCAAAATTAATATTAAAAGTGAATATAGGATACAATTTTAAAATTGAGGCAAAAAAAATAAGAACGAAGCTAATGTAAAAATTATTTACAGTACAAGCTACAAATATAATTGAGAAAATTAACATATCCGTGTTACCCCTCTCTATGGCCAATATTGTTGAAGAAGATAGAAATATTAAAATAATTATAAAAGATGAAATAATATTTTTCGAAATTGATATGATCCTAATGACACAAAATATAAATGAACTTATATATAAAAAAACAAAAAGTTTAAAATTGAATTCGTTTACAAGATTTAGATACTTTGAAATATAATACCAAATTATTGGAAGATTAAATGGTCTTTTCCAGGGATCGTAAACATGATTGACATATGGATCAAATCCACTATCGACAGTAAGAGGGAGCGCTTGATAACTTCTAATATCAGCGAATGATGGCTCAAGATGTGTAATATTATAAAGTTTAAAAATGTAAGAAAATATTACTGAGTCAGAATATAATATTACTAAAAGTGAAATAGAAATGGCAATGAAAATTTCTAAAATAATTTTTTTAGAAAGACTAGTCATATTAATTATTAATTAGTTTTTTATAAGAAAATATATATTATTAAAATATGAATTTCCCTAAGTTTACAATAATTATACCTATATTTAATGAAAAAAAAAATATAGTTGAACTATTAAAAAATATTACTTTAAAAGTAAAAAAACTAAAATTTGAAATTTTTTTAATTGATGATGACTCTACGGACGGGTCACAAGAATTAATAACAAATTACATAAAAAATAAAGATGATATATACCTTATAAAAAGAAGAAAAAAACCAAGAGATTTATCTTTATCGTGTATTGATGGTTTTAAAAGAAGCAAAAAAAAATTCATACTTGTAATGGATGGAGATGGTCAACACGATCCAAAGTATATTAATACCATGGTCAGAACAATTAATAAAAATGATTTAGATATAGTTGTTGGATCAAGAGAATTATTTTCAAGAAAAGTTCAAGGATTAAATTTTTTCAGAAAGATAAGTTCAAAAATATTGATATTACTTATTAATTTTTTATTTGGTAATAAAACAAATGATCCAATGAGTGGTTTTTTTATATTTAAAAGAGAAATTTTTTTGAAAAATAAAAATAAACTTTTCAGCAAAGGATATAAAATTTTATTTGATTTAATTACAGTAGATAAAAAGTTAAAAATTAAAGACATAGAAATTAATTTCTTGAAAAGAGATAAAGGTTATAGTAAGATGGATTTTAAAATTGTACTAATTCTATTTTTTCAAATAATATCAAAAATTTTAAACAATTAAGTTTAATGAAAAAGAAGATAATTTTCTTTCATCCTTATTCGGTCTTGGGAGGTGCAGATTTATCAATCTCGAAATTAATTGATAGTACTTCTGAGGAATATGAATTGGAGTTTTTAACAATATCAAAACAACCAAAAATTAATTTTTATAGTAAAAGGAATATAAAAATATGTAAAATAAAAAAGAAACGTTTATTACATTCAGTGATATATCTAAGAGAGAAATTTGTTAAAGACTCTCGCTCCTACGATAAAATAATTCTTATATCGAACCAGTATTTTGCTAATATAATTAGTATTTTATCAACTTTTAATTTACCAAAAATAAAAACTATTTTGTTTGAGAGAAACCATTTATCTGAATTAAGTTTTAGCGAGTCATATTTAAGATACATTAAAAATAAAATTTTATTACTTTCAATAAAATATTTTTATAAATTTGCTGACAGGATAGTTGGAAATAGTTTCCAATTATCAAAGGATTTAAGCAAATTTACTGGTAGAAAAGTAAAAACTATAAGAAACTTTTATGATTTTAATAAAATTCTAATTAAGTCAAAAAAAAAAATAATTAAAAAAATCCGTTTTAAAAAAAATATCGTAATAAATGTTGGGAGAATGGAGCATCAAAAAAATCAAATTTTGATCTTAAAAACTTTTCAAATTTTAAAAAAAAAAAATAACAACATTAACCTAATATTAATTGGCGATGGAAGTAAAAAGAAAGGACTAGAGCATTATATTAAAAAACACAAACTTAACAAAAATGTTCAAATAATTTCAGGTATAACAAATGCGTTGCCATATCTCAAAAAAGCAAATTTATATATTTGTACTTCACACTACGAAGGTTTTTCAAATGTTCTAGTGGAGGCTATTACAGTAAATCTTCCAATTATATCAACTTATTTTAAGTCTGGTCTGTCTGAACTTCTTCTTAACGGAAAAGGAGGAACAATAATTAATAATTCTAGTCCAGAAAGTATAGCTAAAAAAATAAAATCTTTTTTTGATAATAAAAAATTGTTTAATAAAAAAGCGGAAGAGGCAAAAAGAAAAATTACAGAATTGAATTATTTTCAAGGTCAATTAAAATTTAAAAAATTAATTAACTCATTATAAAATTATTTTTCTTAGAGAGCGAAAATGCTCAATCAATGTAAATTTTTTAATATCTTTTTTCATTTTTTTTTTTATATTAAATTTTTCAATTTCATTTGATCTAATTAAATTTTCAAAACTATTAATAAAACTTTTTTTATTGTTGCTTTGAAATACAAAACTATTAATTTTATCTTTTAATAATTCTTTTGGTCCAGTCTCGCAATTTGAAGAGAGAATAATCGTGTTATTCATAGCAGCTTCAATTAAAACAAACCCCGGGTCTTCCCACAAAGAAGACAATACAAAACAAAATGAATTTTGAAGATATTCATTAACATTATTTTTATGTCCAAGTAATAAAACTTTATCTTTCAAATTTTTTGAGTTAATTAGCTTTTTTAAGCTTTTCTTTTGATCACCATCTCCAAGAATATGTAAGGTGAGAGATTTATATCTTTTTTCTAGACTAGAAAAACAATCAATTAAAAACGAAAAGTTTTTCTGTTTTGTTAGTCGACCGATTGCTATAATTTTATTTTTATTATTTAAATTTTCTTTAATATTTCTTTTTGAAAACCTAAATTTTTCTATATTTATTATTGGGTCAAATAAAACTCTTATTTTTTTTTCTGAAAAAATTCTACTATTTATTAATTCATTGGCCAATGAAGATGTTGGTGTAGTCACTTTGTATATTTTATTTGAAATAATTTTCCATAAAAATTTTCTTAAAATGTTTAATCTTGGTTTACCTGAAATTCGTAAAATAAATTTAGTTTCAAAGTTAAACAAATATAAAAGAATAAGTGGCAAAGCAGTATTTAAATGAATTATGAAGTATTCAGGTTTATTTTTTTTTAGCATTTTCAGCAAAGGGATGAAACTTATTAAAAAAATACAAAAAAAAGAAATTCTACTTAAAAAAAAACCTTTATCTGGAAAATTAAAAGAAAATTTGAATTTAAAAAGATTTAAAAAAACTAATTTATAACTTTGATAATTTTTTTGATAATCAGACCATTCGTTAAATAAACTTATGATTGTCGGTTCGATAGTTCCCTTTGAATATTTTTTGAGTGAAATCGCCGAGTTGATTACAGCGATAGGTGTTGCTATTTTAGAAATAAATGGAGCCCAATAAAATACTTTGATCATAAATTAAATTAATATAATTAATATTATTACATGATTAAATATTACAATTATATAATTTATGTAATTTCTTTTTTATTATCGAAATTGTTTATATATAAAAAAGTTGGAATATATAATTTAATTATAAAATTATCATTTGGTAATTTTAAATATTCTATTTACGGAGTTAAGTTATCAAATCTGGATAAAAAAGATAATACCTATCGATACTGCATGGGTGGAGCCTATGGAAATAACTATGCTAATTATCTCAAGTTTTATAAAAAAAATTTTATATTCTTAGATATTGGTTCAAATATTGGACTATATTCATGCATTGCCTCAAGAAATAAAAATTGTAAATATATTTATTCTTTTGAGCCTGTTAAAAAATTATGCAATGAAATTTATAAAAATTTTGAATTAAATGATGTTAAAGGAAAAATCTTAAAACTTGGTATTAGTAAAAAAAATGGATTACAAAATATTTATTTTAGGCCTGAACACACAGGAATGTCATCTTTAATTAAAAAAAAAAATAAAAATTTTTCTAAAATTTTAAAATGCAGATTTATTAATAGCAAAGGTTTGAATAAGATTATTAAAAATAAAACCTGTAATTATTTAATTAAAATTGATGTGGAGGGTCTAGAAAAAATTGTATTAAAAGAATTAGTAAAAACTAAGTTTTTTAAATTTGTAAATAGTTTATTAATAGAAATTAGTGATTTTAATGATATTGAGAAAATCAACAAAATGTTAAAAAAAAAAAATTTTTATTTGTTTAAAAATTTTAAATCTAATCTTACAAATGATTATTTATTTATTAAAAATGAAAATTAAAAATTTTAATATCAATTATAAAAAACAAAAAGGAATAGTTTTAATTATATTAATTTTGTTTATCACTATTTTAGTGAGCTTTGATTTTTTTAAAAATGTATTTAGCATAATTAAATATAGCAAAGATGATAGAATAATTAGGAATTCAAAATTTTGTGAAAATGACTCCCAGGGTTTCGTAGGTTATATAAATAAAAACTACAGTTTTGAATCAAACCCAATTTTACTCAATAATACAATTTCTCCTATTTCCGATTGGATCTATTTTGATTTTAAAAAAGAGCAAAACAAGAATGAGTTAATATTACTAAATTATGACGAAACTCAAATTATTAAAACAAAATTAAAAAATTCAAAATTTATAGTTCAAAAAGTGCCTCCTTTGCTCAGTGAAATAAAAGGGATTAATATTTACTTCGAAGATAAGTTAGAAATAGATAAAACTTTTGAGGTAAATCTATATAAAGTTCAAAATAAAAAAAGAGAAAATCTGATTTCCAAACAAATTTTATTTAAGAAAGGTCTAAACAATAAATTTATTAATTTATTATTGAACGACTCTGAAGGAGGAAAATTAAGGAGTTATATGATTGAGATTAAACCTTTTAAAAAAGGTATAATAAAGAATGTAAATTTGATTATAAATAATCAAATTAAATTGAACGATTACCAAATAATTGAAAAAAAACAGAATTGCTATTTTTTAAGAAAAAATGATTGAAATTATAAATATTATATTATTTCCATTAGCACTAATAATTTTTTTTCAGAATCATCTTTTCACAAAATTAATCAAAAAGAGGTTTGAAAAAAAAAATAGTTATTTTGACTGTTATATATTGAATTTATTTATTATTTTAAATTTGATATTGTTAATCTCATTATTAAATTTTGATATTCAATTTACTATAATAATTATCTTAACATATTTTATCTTAGTTAATATTTTCAATTTTAGTTATAAGATTATTTTTCAATCTATTTATAGCTTATTAATATTAATAATAATATTTTATGTTTTAAGCACATATATTGTTGCTAACCCAGATTTAGGTTGGGATGGTAAATTTCATTGGTACAAAAAAGCTCTCAATTTTTTCCAAAATATGGGATTCGAAAACTTATCAAATTTACCTAAATATGAATATCCACATTTTGGTGTATATTTGTGGGCATTATTTTGGTCTATAAATCCATTAAACTTTGAATATTTTGGCAGACTTTTCTATTTATTTCTTTATCTTTTATCAATATTTTCAATTGTAGATCTACTTAACAACAAAAATTTAAAATTAATATTATTTATAACTTTATCTTTAATAACTTTTAATTTTAATCATTTTACCGGAAACCAAGATATATTGGTTTTTTCTTTGATGGTTTTTTTATCAAGATATTTATATCTAATCTTCGAAAAAAGGGAGCAAACTTTATTTAACTTAATACTTTTTATATTAATCAATAATATTATTTTATGGATAAAGTATGAATGTATAGTTTATGTAATATTATGCTACTCAATATTGTTAATTTACAAATTATATAAAAAAGATTATAAATATTTTCTTTTAATTTTTTTTTCATTTTTAATTACTTTAATTTTGAAACTGGGCATTTCTCAATTATATCAAATTAATCTCAATGCATCTTTTCAATTTTCTGGTGAATATGATTTATTAAAGTTATTTGATATAAACTTATTCTTTTATAAATTTTACATAATACTTAAATACTACTTTTTTTCTTTATTTAAGAATCCAGTAATATTAATTGGATATATAAGTTTGGCTTTAATTCTTATTCAAAAAATAAACATATCATTGATAAATGTTGTTTTATTCATTTTATTCAACTTATCTTCATTCTTAATATTTTATATAATTCAAATAGATTTTGAATGGCATGTAGCTTACGGGATTGATAGACATATTTTACAATACTCAGGTTTTTCAATTTTGTTTTTAGTGGTTTTCTTAAACCAAATATTTAAAAATTAATGGAAAAAAAAAATCCTTTTGTCAGTATTATAATAACTAATTTTAATAAAGAAAAATATATCTATCAAACAATTAAATCTGCTATAAATCAAAAGTATAAAAAATTTGAAATAATAGTTATTGATAATTTTTCAAGCGATAATTCATGTAAAATTATTTCAAAATTTAAAAATGTAAAATTACTTTTCAATAAACAAAAAAAGACTGGAGCTTTAAATCAAATTAAATCGATTGAAATTGGTCTAAAAAATTGCAAGGGTAGTATAATTTGTTTACTTGATGGAGATGATTTATTTAGTAAAAACAAAATTTCTCAAATAGTAAATTTTTTTAATGATAACCCAAATTACAACGCAGTGTTAGACTTACCAATTATTTTTAAAAACATAAGTAAATCTATTAATTTTAAATATGATGAAAAAAGAAAAAAAAAATCATCAATATGGCCAACCACATTTCCCACAAGTACAATTAGTATTCGAAAAAAATATCTTAGAAAATGTATACAAGTTTTCAAAAAAAATAAATTTGAAAATTTGGAAATAGATTTCAGATTATGTTGCTTATTTTCTATTTTTGGTAATAATTATAATATACTTCGTAAAAAATTAACTTATTACAGACAAGTTGAAGATGGAATTATGTCAAATTATTATAAATTTGGAAAAAATTGGTGGATTAAAAGATCTGAGGCATTTAATTTTTTTTTTTATTTTAGAAAAAAATATAAAAAACAATATTCATTTTCTTTGGATTTTTTTGTAACAAAAATGATTTCAAAAATTTTAAAATGAACTTTAGAACCGCTAATTTTAGCAAATTTAGAATTCCATTAATTCTGTTCTTTACAATAATTGTAGGCTTTATATTAAACGAAGACTCACTTGGAGGCGCGAAAAACGATTTTTATTCTCAACTTGAAAGAACCTTCGACTTAAAAGAGAATTTATTCTATCATTTCTTCAATTATGACGATTTAGAGAATAGACATTCTCCAATTTTTTTAGTTTTTTCATCAATTATTCTAAACTTGTTTGAGAATATTGAATTTTTTAGAGCTATCCACTTATCTTTACCAATATTAATTTATTTTTTTTTTTACAAGTGTTTAAAAATTAGATTTAATAAAATTGATAGTTCTAAACTAGCTTTTATTTCATCTTTAATATTTATATCTCCAACTATAAGGTCTTATTCTATTTGGCCAGATAGTTACATTTATGGATTATTATTTTTTATAATTTCAACTTATTATTTCTTGTTACACAGATATCAGAAATATAATTTTTTAAATATATTTTATAATATTTTTTATTTATCCATATCCTCATACTTTATGCCAATTTTTTCTATTTTTTCTCTTTATTTTTTTTTTAACTTTACTAATTTTTTTTTAAAAAAAAATTTTTTCTCTAAAATACCAGTTATAATTTTCCTTAATCTTTTATTAGCCTTTCCAGCTTTTTACTACATCTTTTATTTAGATATAAATTTTTTAAGGTCAACAGGTGAGTGGGGATTGTCAGAAAAAACTTTTTCTTTTTTAAATTTATCAAATAAATTTTTTTATTCCTCAAGTATAATATTTTTTCATCTGATACCCTTTTTTTTTATTCTTTTCGAAGAATTAAAAATTTCTAAAAATATCATAAAAAGCAAAATTTTTGTTTTTATTTGTTTATTTCTTATAATTACTTATTTTTTTTCTAATTATGAAAATGTATACGATAATTTAGGTGGGGGTGGTATTTTTTATAGAATTTTTAATGAAATATTAAATGTACCAGATTTACAAATACTTTTAACAATACCTATAAGTTATTTTTTTGTTTTCCTATTACAAAATAATATAAATAATTATCTAATTTTTTTAATATTATTATTTTCCAATTTTCAACTCACGATATACCATAATTATTTTGAACCAATTATTTATATAGTTATCTTAATATTAGTTTTAAATACTAAACTAAGTAGTAAACTTTTCTCACAAAAAAATTTAAATATTTTAATTTTGTTTAATATTTTTTTCTTGATGATTAGTATATTAAAATAACTTTTTAGTTCCTTTTAAAAAAAATTTTTATCAAATAAAAAAGTATTAGAGATCCATCTTTCAAAGCATTTACCTTTTTTTTTCCTGCGATTCTTGCTCTTTCGAATGAGTTAATTGAGCCAATTTTCATACCTTTTCTAGATGCTTTGATTGGAAGTTCTACACATAAAGTAAAATCTTTTCTATTCAAATTCAAATTTTTAACTGACTCAGTTTTCCCTAGAACATATGTGTATAAAATATCTGATATATTCAAATTAAAAAAAACTTTACCAATTAAAGTAAAAAAATAATTACCGACTAAAGTTATAAATGTATCATCATCACTCCCAGAATTTTTCTGATATCTAGACGCAAAAACAAAGTCTAACTTTTCAGACTCAATCTTTTTTACCATCATTTCAAGTTCATTAGGATTGAAAGATCCATCTGCATTAAAAATACAGAAATACTTACTTTCACAAGTATTCATACCAAGTATTAAGGCGTCACCATAACCAAAATTTTCTTGAAAAACTAACTTTACATCATAATTTTCTATTGATTTAATTGTTTGATGGTCGGTTTTGTGTAAAACAACAGAAATATTGTAATTAAATTTTTGTAATTCATTTAAAACTTTTGGAAGAGACTCAGCTTCATTTTTTGCTGGTATTACTAAAGTTAAATCATTCATATTTATTTAGGATCATTTGGAATGTTTGAGGTCATAAGAGCATAATTCACCCAAAATACTGTAGCGCCAAAACTTGTAAAAAAGCTTCCACTTGGTAAGATGGGTAATAGAATTGTAATAACATACAACATACTAGATAATACAAAATAGTCTTTTTTATTTCGATAAGAATTAATTGACTTTAAAATACTCACAAACATAAAAAAAACAAAATATAAATATCCTATAGAACCTAATTCAGCCAGCACCTCAAAATGTATCTGATGAGGATGGATTGATGATAAATCAAGATACTCGTCTTTTTGCACCTCTAACCTATAATTTTTTAAACCGACACCATATAATTTATGATTATTGAAAACTTGAATGGCTGTTTTATAATGAGACCCATAATACGATTTATCAACAAATTCTAATGGATTTGATATGAACGGTTTTAAAAAAGCATCCCAATATCTCCAATGATAATTTTTTGAAGACATAAAAAATATTGTTAAGACTAAAATGGATGTTATTAAAAATTTTAAAATGTTTACCCAGCTTTTTGAAATAATAAAAAAAAATAGTACGGACATTATAAGAACTCTAATAAGATTAGATCTTTCGCCAATTAAAAAACTTATTAAAATGAAGAATAAAATAAAAAAAAAAAGATAATTTAAATTATAATTTTTAAAAATCTTTTTACCAAATTTAGAATCAGAAGATTTCGAATATAGTATAAAAGATAAAATGATTAAATAAAATGAACTATAAAGATTTCCAATTTTTAATTCTTGATTAAAAAAACTAGATAATCTTCCTGGCATGTATGACGAAAATCCAAGTGTATTAAATCCAAAAATTACTTCAAAAATTATGTCAAGTGATATTACTGATAGAAAAAAAAACCAAAACTTTAAGATTAAATCTTTATAATTATCTTTTTCAAATTTAAAAAAAAATTTGATTGCAAAAACTAAAAAGATAAATCTTATAAAACCTATACTCCTACCCAAGGAATTCTCAAAATTAGTGCTGAAGATCAGATTTCCTAACAAAATAAACCAGAAAATTAGCAGCAGGTAAAAAAGATAATTATTTAAAAAATTTAATTGTTTATTTTTTATAAGAATATACAAGAACAGAATATCAATAGTAATTACAAGTGTATTACCAGCACCATTACCGAAAAAAAAAATAATTGGTAATAAAGACAAAAATACACAACATAAATTCTCAGCTTTATTATTATTTTTGTAAATTATATTTGATAACATTTTTTGATTTGTTATATTTTTTATATCATATTAAGATCATCACAATTAAGGATATAACTTTAAAATATTTATCTGTAAATAATTAAATAATTAAATGATAAATCTGCTAATACTAATCATAACCTTTTTTTTTATATCAATTTCTATAATCGGTTATGGATCAATATTTTTAAAAATTTTTTATAGAGAATCACAAATTTTGAACTTTGGCTATCTAGGTATTTTTGGCTTAGTATTTAGTATCTTTATATCTTACTTTACGAATTTTTTTTTACCTCATGATTATATTTTTAATTTAATTTTCTTAATTATTGGACTAATAGGATTTATATTTTTTATCAAACAATTTTCGAGGCATCTTCTTAAAAAAGAGTTTATATCTTTTGTAGTTATCTTTAGTATTGTACTAACATCCCTATTAATTTTTAAAAATCACGATGATTTTCCTTATTATCATTTTGTCTATACTTATAACTTAACGCAATTTGACTTAAACATCGGAATAGGACAATTTAATCATGGGTTTAGAACTCCATCCTCTATTTTTTATATTAATTCTCTATTTTTTCTTCCATTAATAAAATATTTTTCTTTTAACTTTACGGCTGTACTCGTCCTTTTATTTGCAAACATAATTTTATTGAAAAAAATAGGTATTACTTTCTCAAGTAAAATTTTATCATTTAAAAAAGAATTAAATCAACCTTATGTAATAATTCTTTTTTCTTTATTATCTTTGATGTTCATAAATATTTTTTTTTATAGAATAGGTGAACATGGCACAGACAGGTCAGCACAAATATTGGTAATGCTATTGATAATTGAAATTATTTATGCCTTACATAAAAAAGATTTTGATAATATCCTTAACCTTAAGATATTCACATTAGTTATTTTTATAATTTCACTAAAGGCTTTTTACATTCTGTATTTATTATTACTTTTACCTCTTTATTATAGTTATTATAAATCATTTAAATCACATTATTTAGTAATTAAAAATTTATTAAGTGGATATCTATATTTTTATTTTTTAATTTTTTTACTAATATTAAGTTCTTACTTTTTTAATACTGGTTGCTTACTTTACCCAATTGAGATCACATGTTTTGATAATTTAAGCTGGTCAATACCCATCAAAGAAGTTGAACTAATGAACCAGTGGTACCAACAATGGTCAAAAGCTGGAGCTGCTCCTGGATTTAGGGTGGATAACCCGGAAATTTATATTAAATATTTTAATTGGGTAGAAAATTGGATTGATAAATATTTTTTTAATAAAGTTTCAGATTTTTTATTAGGTATAATTTTTTTATCGCTTGTTATTTTTACAAGTTTTAAAATGAATAGTAAAAATAAAGATAGATTTAAAATTGGTAAAAAATATAAATTTCTTTACATTATAGTTCTTATATTATTTTTTGAGTGGTTTTATAATCATCCTGCTTTAAGATACGGCGGATACAATTTAATATCTATTATTTTTTTCCTACCTATTTCAATTTATCTATCAGCTAAAAAAATTAGTGTTAAGAACTTAAAACTATTGATAACAATATTTGTAATTTTAACTTTCATTATATTTTCAGGGAGGAATATTAATAGAATTTATAAAGAAAATATCTTGTATGATTATAATCCCTTTAAACAACCTTTTTACAAAGTCGAAATTGCGTACTTCAATGAGTATAAAAATTTAAAAAAATTAATTTCAAATTATTATAATTGTAAACAAAACAACGACTGCTCAGAAAATAGGTTAAAAATGAAATATGGTTTTTTTATTTTTAATAATTAATTATGAAAAATATTACAATTTTAGTTTTAAGTATTTTTGATTTTTTTCATAAACGAAAATTATTGACATTTCTTAAAAAAATTATTTTTAATGATTTAAACCTGGTATTAGATATTGGGGCCCACAAAGGTGAATCGATACCTTTTTTTTTAAGTAATTTTAAGATAAATAAAATTATATCTTTTGAAGCGAGTCCTATTAATTTTGATAGTTTAAAGAACAAAGAATTAGGATTAAAAAAAAAATTTTCAAAATCAATTATTCAATTAGAAAATATAGCTTTAGGTTCATCAATTGAAAGAAAAAAATTAAAACAATTTGATGAAAGTTCATCATCTACATTAAGTCAGATAAATGAAAATTCTAAATACTTTAAGAAGAAATTCGCATGGGTAAATTTGTTTAACAAAAAAAATAAACTATATAATGAAATACAAATTGATATTAATACCCTTGATAATTATATAGAGGCAAACAAAATAGATTTAATTGATATTATAAAGATAGATACAGAGGGTTTTGAATTTGAAATTTTACGAGGAACAACAAGAAATTTTAAAAAAGTTAAACTTATTTTATTCGAACATCATTATGATGATATGATTACAAAAAATTATAATTTTTCCCACATTAACCAATTATTAAATCAAAATAATTTTTTTAGGATTCATAAGGCAAAAATGCCATTTAGAAAAACCTTTGAATACGTATATATGAATAGATTTTTTAAAGATGATTTTAAATTTTGACATATACCTTACTATATATTAGTCATCAAAATTATTTAATTATGACTAAAAAAAAAACAGCTTTAATATTTGGAATTACAGGTCAGGATGGATCCTATTTAAGTGAATTATTACTTAAAAAAAAATATAATGTGCACGGGGTGATTAGAAGATCATCAACGTTTAATACATCAAGAATCGACCACTTATATCAAGATCCACATGTAAACAAAAGAAACTTTATTTTACATTATGGAGATGTGACGGACTCTATCTCAGTTTCATCCTTGATTAAAAAAGTTTTACCAGATGAGATTTATAATTTAGCTGCACAATCACATGTGGCTGTTTCATTTGAAGTTCCTGAATATACAGCTAATTGTGATGCCTTAGGCTCATTAAGAATATTAGAAGCTATCAGATTTCATAAATTACAAAAAAAAACAAAATTTTATCAAGCAGGAACTTCCGAAATGTATGGAAGGGTAATTGAGTCACCACAAAATGAAAAAACACCATTTTATCCAAGGAGTCCTTATGGTGTTGCAAAAGTTTACGCTCACTGGATAACTGTAAATTACAGAGAAGCTTATAAGATATTTGCTTGTAATGGAATTTTATTTAATCATGAAAGTCCTAGAAGAGGCGGTACATTTGTTACAAAAAAAATTGTCAACGGTTTGTGCAGAATAAAAAAAGGATTACAAAAAACTTTATATTTAGGCAACTTAGAGGCAAAAAGAGATTGGGGTCATGCAAAAGATTATGCTATTGCAATGTGGAAAATACTTCAAAAAACGAAACCCGATGATTTTGTGATAGCAACAGGTGTTCAACTTACTGTGAAAGAATTTGTAAATTTAGTTTTAAAAGAACTTAATATTAATTATTTGTGGAAAGGCCAAGGACTTTCATCGAGATGTTATATTAAAGGCACAAAAAATAAAATAATCAGTATAGATAAAAATTATTTTAGACCTTTAGAAGTCGATACATTACTAGGTAACTCAAGAAAAGCCAGAAAAGAGCTGAAGTGGAAACCAAAATATAATGTTAAATCCATAATTAAAGAAATGGTATTTGAGGAATTAAATTCATTGAAAAATGATAAAAAAAACTGATAAGATTTTTGTTGCAGGACACAAAGGTTTGGTAGGAAGTGCGATAATTAGAAAACTTAAAGACAAAGGATATAGCAATATCATAACTGTTGAAAAAAAAAATTTAAACTTAATTTCTCAAGAAAAAGTAATATCTTTTTTAAAAAAAAAAAAACCCAGATGTATTTTTTTAGCAGCTGCTAAAGTTGGTGGTATTTATTCAAATAAAAAATTTAAAGCCGACTATATTTATGAAAATTTAATGATACAATCAAATATTATTCATGGAGCTTATAAAGCAAATATAAAAAACCTTATTTTTTTAGGTTCTAGTTGTATTTATCCAAAACTTTGTAAGCAACCAATTAAAGAAGATTATTTTTTATCAGGAAAACTTGAAGAAACTAATGATGCTTATGCAATTGCAAAAATTGCAGGAATTAAAATGTGCCAAAGTTATAATTTTCAATATAAAACAAACTATAAAAGTTTAATGCCAACAAATACTTTTGGACCAAATGATAATTATCATAAATTAAATAGTCATTTTATCCCTGCATTGTTGAGAAAGATTTACCAAATTGAAAAAAGTAAAACTAATATTATCAAAATTTGGGGTGATGGGTCACCAAGAAGGGAGATAATTTACTCAGAAGATATTGCAGATGCGTGTATTTTTTTTATGAATAAAAAAACCAGACATAGTCTAATAAATATTGGAACTGGTAAAGATTTTAAAATAAAAGAGTATGTACGTCTATTTTTAAAAATATTATTGCCCAAGAGAAAAATTAAGATTGTTTATGATAAATCAAAACCAAATGGGACACCTAGAAAAGTATTAGATGTGGGTTTGGCAAAAAAATATGGCTGGAAAGCCAAAACATCAATAAAAGATGCTGTATTAAAAACGTATCATGAATATAAATATGGTCAAAAGCAATAAATTTTAATTTTATTTATTATTTACTTTTAATAAATATTTTGTATAAGAGCATGCCTGGTGATTATTGCGAAAGTGTTATTCCCGATCCCATTCCGAACTCGGAAGTCAAGCCTTTCTGCGCCGA
>FUFK010041559.1_pt1 | contig 26259 bp, 38 predicted proteins | sample 1021851 | NCBI WGS metagenome assembly FUFK01 (sample SAMEA51879418, study PRJEB19060) | metagenome
TTTTTTTTTTTTTTTTTTTTTTTTTCGGGTGGGTGGGCCCATAGTTTTCAAGCTCAACTAGCNCGTGTCTTGAATTTAAAAATTGAGCTGTTATATTCAACTGGTGACCAGGCCTAACTGATCGCAAGCTGGTGACCTGTAAGGGTCTTTAGCGTCTCACTTAAGGCGGATACTTTTTGCGTGATGACTGGCCCGGGGTGGGGACAAGAACAAGTGAATAAACGATAGCGCTACTCCGCCCCGAGGGTCACTGATCCCTGGTCCTATTCTCGTCGTCGTTAGGAAGATTAATTTCAATCCGGACCCGAGGGCGTTAAAGAGAGTGCGGCAGTAGCCGGTAGGACCTGGGATCAGTCAACACCCCAATAGCTATGGGTGGAGGAAACTCTAGAGAGTTGGCTGGTCGATTATCTTTTCAGAGCCCAGGCTGGTCTCTGGACATATGGCAGGGTTATTCCTGTTAAGCCCTGGTGCACCGGTAAACAATTGCCGCTGGGCTTCAATCCATGTGTCCTGAGACCGGCCTGGGTTTTTTATTAGGGTGGGCCCGTAGGGCACAAGCANAAATAANTTGACAGCAAGCAGGTAANCCCGTGGTACACATGGGAAATTATAAGAAAGGATAATAATGAAAATAGAAAAAAATAATTTTGTAGTAACTTTTAAAACTGAAAAAGAAATTTCAGATTACATTGGTATGCACATACCAGAAGAGCAGCGGCTGCTGTGGCTGGGCTTCTTTATCGCTAATAATTATATTTCCCACTGGTTGGAGGATCATGAAAAGAAAAAGAATTAAAGCCGGTGACTTGATGCCATGGTTCCTGGAGGACCATGGCGCGCTGCCGCAATGGTATTTGGATGACACTCAAAAATTTTTTGATTGGTTACAAGCTTATAATAAAAAGGGTGGGCCCGTAGGGCACAAGCACAAAAAAATAAATTAATTGTTGACAGGCAGCCGGGGACCTGCTATAGCTGGGATATTATGGGACTAGAAATAATAATTATAAATTTAATTTTAATTTATACTTTAGTATGAAAATTAAAGACGCGGAAGCGATAACACACAGCCTGAGTAAACCAGGCAAAATGCCTGGATATGCTTACAGCACGCCGGCCCACGAATGCAAGACAGGGACCAAGCTGCGCGCGGTTCCTGGCAGCGTTTGCTTCAATTGTTATGCATACGAGCGCGGCCGGTATAGATTCCAAAATGTTAAAGACGCTCAATACAAAAGACTGGAGGCCATCAAGCACCCATTATGGGCCCGGGCAATGGCTGTTCAAATCAATTCAAAAAAAGTTAAATATTTCCGCTGGCACGATTCAGGGGATGTACAGAACCCGGAACACCTTCAAAAAATTTTTGAAGTTTGCAAGCTCACGCCGGACGTCAAGCACTGGATGCCAACGCGCGAAGCGTGGACGAAGGACTACCTGCAAGAGTGCCCAAGCAATTTGATAATAAGATTTAGCGCGCCAATGGTGGACCAGGCAGCGCCGGCTTCATGGCCGTGGACGTCTACAGTAACAACAGCAGCTGGCGCGAGGACATGCCCGGCACCGGACCAGGGCAACCAGTGCAAGAGCTGCCGCGCTTGCTGGGACAAGACAGTTAAAAACATTGCATACGGTGAACACTAATGGAATTCAGACATCCTAATTATTATAAAAAACTAAGAGCTAACAGGCAACAGGCTACAGGCAACAGGCCACGAGCTGACAAGCCGCAAGCAGCGGGGCGCGGGCGGGTGGGCCCGAAGGGCACAAGCTGTCAGGCGTCAGGCGATTCGCGGATCAACAAGCGTTGAACGTGGTCCCAATCATTCATTGCGAGGGAAGGTGTTTCACGATGATCGGTCAGTAGACCGGGGATCGAGGAGGACTCATAAAGTTTTATGGCTCCGAGAGAGGCGTCTCGGAGCAGGATAAAATTCCGTTTGGTTCTGGTAAGATGAAACATTTTTTGATGGGGTGAAAAATGTACCTTCGGAGTCTTTGTAACTTTCAATTCAACTAGAAAAAAACCACAATTATCATGGTATCCCAACAAATCCGGTACGCCAAAGGACGCCCAGGATTCCAGTCTTGTCCACTGGATTTGGGGTGTATTTTTCTTAACTAACTTCCAAAATTTTGACTCTGGTTTCACCGGAATTCTCTGCTTGATAACTACTACATATTGGGGTAAATTTCAACTATGACACAAGTTAAAAGACTCACAGATCAACAACGTAAATTTGCAGAATTACTAGTTTATAACGAAGGTAAGATGTCACCAGCAGAGTGTGCTTACGAAGCCGGATACAAAACAAGAGCTAGAAAAGCTGCATCTGAGATGCGTAATCCAAAGTATTTCCCTTTGGTTGTTAAATATATTGGTGAATTAAGGGCAGAAGTTAGAGAAAAGTATGGCATCACTTTTGAAAAACATATTGCAGAGCTAGCTAAAATTAGAAATGAGTCTCTTAAAAACAAAGCCTGGTCTGCAGCCGTAAATGCAGAAGTTGCACGTGGTAAGGCTGGTGGTCTGTATGTAGATCAAAAACTTGTGATGACTGGTAACGTAGATAATATGTCTTCTGATGAAATCAAAGATAGATTACGTAAGATTCTTGATGACAATAAAGAGATTATTAATATTACGCCTGAAGAGATCGAATTAGATAGTATAGAATTATCAAAAGAATCCAACCCTGATTCCCATTCACAAAAGAATTAACTCTATTTAAAAGTTTTCTTGGTGACTTCTTTACCATTGACCACTTGTTTATTACTGGTTTGTATTCCATTTTTTACTCCTTGTGGGTTTGGACCACGCCTTGGTGGTAATAGGTTCCATTTTACGTGAGGCATGTTTTTAGTCAAGGTTTTATTTTTCACTTATTTTCTCCATTTTTATTATACATGATCTTGGAAATACATTTCTATCACTAAATAATTCTTCGTTTACTTCGTAAGATGCAAAAGTTCTGACATACTTTTTATCCTTCTCAAAGACATACGCTCTGGTTATCATTCTGCTTGGCATGAAACCCATGAAGTCAAAAGCCGTCGCATGGCCTCCATCAGCCGTGATATCTTCCCACAAGATTTCATAAAAGTAATATCGTTTCTTTTTGATAACTACTGATTTATATTTGGATTTTTTAGGATATCTGGCCATAGGATCTTATACTATAAGTAGAATTTTTGGGCAAAAAAGTTTTCAAAAAAACAAAAAGGGTCGCGCACGCCGAATACACTACTGTGCCAGGCTGTGCCAACACCCTTGGCACACCTATTAGCAAGGTATACCAACGATAATAGCTTAATTTTAGCCTGTGCCAAGTGTGCCATGAGTTTTTTTCTATCACTGAAAAAAAAATTTGCTCAAATATTCTACTATACATTGGCACATTACCTATTGTACTTTGCCACACTTGTGCCATATTTCACTATTTTCTTAACTCCTGGCCCTTGTATGTCAAACGTTGCATAGGGTTTCCATTGTTTACGAATCAGATTTAACTCCAAAATCAGATTCGACCATTGCTTCGGGGTTATCTTCTTGCCCACGATTTTTACCGCTTTCGCCATAATCGATACATAGTTTACCATCCAGGTGGTCTAGTTCATGTTGTATGCATCTAGCCTCTAGATTGTAAAACGTCTTTGTATGCTCTTCTCCTTTCTCATCTTTGTAGTTTAGAACGATTCTAAGGTATCGTTTCACTTCACCTCTCTTACCTGGTGCTGATAAACACCCTTCGAAGTCTGTTAATGATTCTACACTTGTTTTAGTAATTGTAGGATTAATAAATACTTGCGGAATCTGTTGCGCTCTAGTGCAATCCATTACAAAAATTCTCTTTTCATACCCAACTTGCACAGCCGCGAGACCAATGCCATGATTTTGGTACATAGCTCTGACCATCCACTTGATGAGTCTTTGANTCTTATCATCTAGTGGAAAAGCCACAACTTTACTTATAGATCGTAAAGATGGGTCAGGATACTTGACTATATCTATACTAAACAAGGTGCCTCCCAGTCTCCCGGTTGGCACCCGTTGGCGCCGTATCCATTATGGATTCTATTTACCATAGTTTGTTTTAGGTCCTGAATAAGTATGTGACCTAAACCTTTGTAAGTTTTCATGTTTTAAAACAATCCTGGCTGGTTCTGGTGAACCAATTAATTTATTTTTTTCTAATGCTATAAATCTTACCTCTTCAAGGTAACCATCTTTAGTTTCTAAATATATTGGGCAATCAGATATGTTTGTGCCTTTTTCACCATCAGTGAATTTTCCCAATATCTGCTGTAAGTCTCTTACTCTCACTTATTCTACCTCCTATTTGTTTTACTAATTGATACCACTTACGTCCCCACATCTCTCTCACTTCGCCAGATGTTTTCCAGTAAGCTTTGGATATGTTATCCAGTCTTTTCATGTCTTGACTTAAAATACTCATCTACCCTCCCTAAAAATTTATGTTTGTATTGTTTAAACTCTTCACCCTCAACCACAAACTCCTGGTAAAAATTATCTTTACTACACATCATCACCACACCTTTGGTAATTTGTGTTTTGTAAATAAAATTATGTGCCATTGCATAAGCCGCTAGTTGTAGAAAATAATCATCAATCCATTCTCTTTTCTTTGGCTTATTCGTTTGCTTGAAGTCTATAATCGCGATATCATCCTTGTGTAGCGCAACTAAATCTGTTTGTCCTGCATATAATCCTGGGTAATACAAAGTACACTCTGTGCCAAAATACTCTGAAACATTACAAAGTCCTTGTTCAATAACTCTAAGTGCCATGTTGTGTGCTTGTTTACCAACTTCTGTTTCATCGAGATAACCCTCTTCTAGAATATATTTTTCTAATATCTTGTGCATGGCTGTGCCTCGTGCACCAGATTGATCCACGATCCGCGTTGCTTCTTCCTCTCCCACTCGTTCTCTCCACCTTTGTAACGATTCGCGCTTCTCTTCGCTTTGAGTCGCTGACAATATTGTAGTAACAGAAGGCAGTTTATCTTTGCCATTGATTACATAATGACGTTGACCTTCTATCATTTCACGCACCGTCTTTGGGTATCTATATTTATTATTTTTTTTCATGTGTTAATATCCATCTTACCATAGCTGTTGATGGGTCGTAGCCATCGAACTTGGCACTACATCCAACTAAAAACAAAAAACTAATTATTAGTATTATTCTCATCTTCTACTACCTTATTAATTATAAAATAAGCGATGATGGCTCCAATTGCTATCGCAATCAAACCCATCGCTAACATTCCAAAACCAAACTCTGGTGTCAAAATATTATCGCTCCCACAACAAAACCGGCTACAAATAAAACGATCTCTCGTCTATTGTATAAAGACCAAGTCTTTAATTTTTCTATATATTCTTTCATTCTAAACTCATTATCCTTTTATATTCTAATAGATCTACCACTTTGTCATTCATTACTACCCCATTGTAGTGATCTATTATTTGTTGTATCTTGGGTAGTTTAGTATGGGCGTGAGGCCACANAACACAACACACGTAGAACGCGTCTCTAAAAGTGCAACGCCATTTCCACTGCATTAAATATTTTGTACCATCTTTACGAAAACCTTTTCTAGGTTTCTTTACAACAGTGCCCACTCCTAAAATTTTATGTATCCAATGTATCACTGATTGATCTGTCATTGTTACTTCCATACTAATCCTTTGTGAGTTTGAGTATCTATACCCAGGTCCTTTATGTTTCTTTTTCTTTTCTTGTCTCCTTGCATAATAAATACTTCCTTCACCATCAAATAGTCCAGCGATGTAAGCTGCTTGTTCACTGGTTATCGTCATAAAGTATCCGTTCTTTGCCGTCGTAATCAAAGTAGTATCCGGATACTTTCTTCTTTCTCTTATATTTCTTTTTAGATTCTACTTTCCGTTGTTTATATTTTGGTGTTCTCAATAGTTTGGCTACAAAATTTTTAATCATTGTAGCCTCGAACTAGTTTCTAAATCTTCTATTGATGGTTCTTCTATTGTTAACTCACCAGAAGATTCACAATCCCAACATTGATGAACTTGACTATTATCTCTAAAGTCTTTTGATGTATCACCCGTAGCAATTCTTATATAGCCATTGCCATCACACGTTGGACAAATACATTTGTTATGTGCTATTTTTATTACTTTTCCCATTTGCTTTTACACCTTTGTTATCCATAAAAAATCTAATTAATCTTCCGATCATTGTAGATCTTGTTCTGTTAGTTTTGTTTGCCAGTACACCTAATTGCTCCCAGTCTTCTTTTTTAACTGATAGAGATTTATATTTATTTGGGTCTGCCATTTGTTTCCTTTCTTATGATTTGCATATATGGGAATTTACAATACAAAAACAAGTCTTGTCAAGGATATTTTTTTAGTGTAAAGATTAATTCTCTTCTCACACCTTTTGTTTGTTCGTCCCTTTCTTGGGACGGACAGACAGTTATATTACAACTTTAGATTGAGTCTCTGGTTCAGGTTTAGGCGGTGGTAATATTATTTTATATTTGTGACACTCAAATTTTATGTAGATGTCATATTCGTTGACATCTTTTCGCCCTATTTTTGCTATCTTTTTTCCACTTTCTTCGTACCCTTGAACCATACATTCATAACTATCATTAAATCTTTCAGGCCATACATATGGATCTAAACAAGTCTTCTGTATTGCAGAACACATATATAATATTAATGCTATTTCCATCTTTTTTTATTCCTTAAAATTTTTACATGTTTACGCCATGCCCAGGCACTTAATGTGCCGGACCAACCCATGATCCATAAATAAAACTTTAACATCATCCGCGCCCTTGGCCACGGTATTTTTTGAAGCTGCGTCTACGCGACTTGTTCATTTTTGCCTTGCTCGGATTACGTCCAATCGAGGTCTTGTGAAAGACAGGTTCGTGTGCTACGTGATCTTTAAACTTCTTCGCCATCGCCGAAATAACTATCTACTTTAGATTTTAAAGTGTCTTTGGTTAATGCAGGTATATAACTTATTTTACCATTTATGTGCTGTTCTAAGTCAGCTCCACATGACATACATCTGTAAAACTCTTTTGATATACCAACCAACATAGTTAACTCTTCACAAGTAGGGCATTTACCTGTTACTACTTCAGCTTTAAATTTAAAAAATTTTGACATATTAATCTAGTATTAATGAAGTTATTTTCTTTTCTCCCATGTATATTTCTATGTTTGCCTTAGATTTTATGCATTTGTAGACGACTCTATCTTTACTGCTTTTGTCCTTCATAGCATAACGTTTAGATTTTAAACAACTTTGTAAGCTTTCGTGATAACGATGCTCTATAATTTTATGATCTTGTAATAATAAAAGTGCAAATACAATTTCAACCATTAGTGTGCTCCTGATCCATTCCTAATTAATTTTTCTACATCTTCTGTAAGTTTTTTTGTTCTATCTTTTAAAAATTCTATGTTTACTGCATTGTTCCTCATACTCTTTACTTCTTTATCTACTTCATCTAAAACACCTGCAAGGTGCTCTACTAACATAAAAAGCTCCGCCTCCCCAGAAGATTGACCAAGTTCTCCACGTGGATATTTAATTCTAAACTCAGAGTTTTGTTCTAAGTCTTTTGTCATCAACTCTATCTTTGTGCTGTGCTGGTTAAGCTTCTCGTGAATACCAAAATAAGCCCAGGTGCCGACCGCTATCATTGCGATCAAACTAGCAACCGTCTTCATCGGCATTTGCACAGCTGCCTCTTCAGAGATGTTTAGTGGTTTTTTAGTAGCCACTTGGACCTCCACAAAATGCTAGCAATGTAATGAGAATAATTAATACCCCTGTAAAATAATAATTCATCCTGGCTACCTCTATTGTCATAGCCATCTACTTTATATTCTTATGGGGTAGAAATCAATCTTCTTTGTCTTCTATCTGGTAGAACATCTTGTCAGTATCTTCTGTAACCCAGTCTTTATTCTCAACAGTCCAGTAAGTATTTTGGACTTTAAAATCAGGCCAAAACTTATCAGTAGTATAGTGAGAAAGGTTCCACAGAATACGATTATTAGGCTGAGCTGCAAAATTACCGTTATCGAGTTCCAGTATATGTGCACACTTATGTTCTTGAGGTATTTCAGAGTGGTCAGTATCCAAGATATTGCTATCCGGATGAGCCCAATCAATAGTAAATAAATACTCACCTTTATAAAATTTTTTGTCTTTGCCTAAGAACTTACCACGCTGATTACAAAGAAAGCTATAATGATGGACGCTGGGATAATAACTAAAACAGTTCCACAATTCCAGCTCGTCAACCGACATATCGGGCACTTCGGCTCTGTCATGCGATTTTTGGAAAAACGCACTGATAGGCAGTCTCCAATAACACGCGCCGTTTGTAAGCATGATGTTAAATAAGATCGCCATGCCTGATACCGATGTGATACCGAAGACAATACATTCAAGACTTTCGCCTTTATGTTCTTTAAGATCATACAAATACTCCTTCCGTACTTTGCAATAAATGGGTGGAATGTCTGCGTTTAAATACGTAGCCATTATTTTATATCACCCCAGTTATTACCAGACTCATAATCTACTTTGTTTGGCACCTTCAACTCTACAGCTGACTCCATAATTTCAATTATATCCTCCGCTTGTTTGTCAGANTCAATAGAAATATCTACTTCATCATGAATCTGTATGTGTGGTATTATACCATTTTCATACAATGCAACCATACTTTTTTTCGTCATATCTGCCGCCGATCCTTGTATTAATTTATTTAAAGCTTTGTAAGTAAATGCACGTTTCAAAGGCTCATCATATTCTTTTCTAGCTTGCTCCAATGGTAATGGTTTAAATACACCAAATTGAACTGGTTGCCAAAGATCGAAATGACACGCCCGGCCTAGTAAAGTTCTAATCTTACCACGATCGTTTGCTTTACGAGATACATTATCCATCAATTGTTTTACGAATGGAGCTTTGCTGTGATACTGTCTAATTAATTTTTCTGCAGACTCTTTCATTAAACCTAGCTCAGCCATTAATTTATTTTTACCCATACCATACATCAAACCAAGATTAATTGTTTTGGCTTGCTTACGTTCAATACCAGCCATGTCCGCAACAACCTGGTGAAAGTCTGCATCACCGGCGTTGTATGCATCTACAATTTCATCTACACCAGTTAAGTTTTGTAACTTTGCATAGTGCACTAATATTCTAGGTTCTTGTTGTGAGTAATCAAATGATCCCCATTTGTGATTACCCTCTGGTATAAATATAGATCTAATTAAAGGACCAAGTTCTGGATGTCTTGCAGGAATCTGTTGCAAGTTTGGATTACTCATTGAGAATCTACCAGTCACAGTCCCACCTGCATCTGATCTAATTTGATTTATATCTGCATGTATTCTACCATTAACAGAATGTTTAGTTATTGAATCTATAAATGTGCTGTGAGCTTTGTTAAGTTCTCTTGCTTCAGCAATTGCTTTTGGTAATTCATGTGGGTGATTTTGTAAAAAGTTTTTTGTAAAACTTGGCTCTTTACTTTTTGCAGTTCTATCATACGGTAATTTTAATTTGTCAAAAGCTTTTGCAATACTACGNGCTGCCATTATTTCTACNTCAACACCTGTTAAACCTTTGATTTTNTGTAATATTTTTTGCTCTTTGNTAATTAAATATTTTTTTATTTTATCTGCTTTGTCAAGATCAACTCTTACACCTTTNAATCTCATGTCAACTAAACATGGAAATAANTGTGTTTCTAAATTAAATACATCCCAAAGTTCTTGTTGATATAATTCTGTTTCTAATTTTTGCCAAAGTTTTAATGTGGATTCTGCATCTCGTTCTGCATACTGACCAACAAACATTGCAGGTAATCTCCACAAATCTTTTTTAGGATCAACGCCATATTCTTTTGCTGCCGCATTTAAAACACTTTCGTCTTTACCCAAACCTATGTAATGTTTAGACAACGTATTTAATTGATAAGATAATCTATTCTCATCAATCAAAGACGCTGCAATCATAGTGTCAACTATTTTACCATAAACTGTTAGACCTTCTGTCCTTAACCAACAGATATCATACATGGCATTATGAAATATAAATGTTGTATCAGGTTGATTAAACATGTCCTGGAGCCACGAAAACACAAGTTTTTTGTCCATATTGCCGTTTGACTCGTGTCCTATAGGAAAATACCCTGACCAGCCTTCTACGGCCACCGCAACGCCAGCAATGTGGCCTTTTCCAGTGACATTACCAGAGCCTAACTCTTTCAGTCCTGGATCGTTTGTTTCTAAATCTATTGCTATTTGTTTTGCGCCAGTAAGATCTTTTAATTCTTCTGGCATAACCCATTCCGTCTCTGGTGTGAACAGAGGTGTTTGCATACTTCTCACTTATAATCCCTTTCAATTATCATCTCGATAAAATGAATGGCTTTTAATAAATCTTCTTTGCCATTTTTATCTTGATGTCTGATTATGTATTTAATAGCACAACCTTCTGGATATAACAACTTGTTTTCAATTACAAATTTACTTGGCTGTATCACATATTTTTGATAATGTTTTCCGCCAATTTGTTTATCATAACTACTCATATCAAATAAGCTTTGTCAAAATCTTTTGGATCTAATACATGCAATTCACGCTTCGCTCTTGTAGCTCCAGTATAAAATAATCTGTGTAATTCATCTGGATCATGACTAAATGTTTCAAGAGCTGCGTTAGTTATATCTTGCATTAGTAAGACTTTGTCAGCTTCTCCTCCTTTCGCTCCGTGTATTGTTGACATTGATATACGAGGATTTTTATTTAACGTTTCACCATTCGCCCTCATATTACGAATGTAATTCTCTGTAATAGGATCTAGTCCTTCAAATGCTTCATACCAAACTGTGTCTGTAATTAATCCATGATCTTTCATACATTCTTTAATATTATATTTATCTTCAGAGTGTAATGTTTTACCTTTTCTAAACCCCTCTAATACATTAGATCCAAGGTACTCATAAATATTTTTTATCTCCAAGTGATTTAATAATCCACCTTTACGCCATGCCTCCCAGTTGTTTAGGGCTAGTAATAATTTAAGTGAGATTGAATTACGTCCTTTGTAAGAATAATACCAACCACGTAATTCACATACTTCTTTTACTGAATCTAAAAAATGATTAGCAGAAGATAAAACTAACCAATTACCCTCTGACATATCTACCTGTGTAATATCAGAATATCTACGTAAAATTCCTTCTTCTTCTCTTGGTTTGTATTCTTTATTAAATCTATTTTGTACTTGTCCTATTATCTTTTGTGATAATTCATGTATAGGTCCACCAGGTATACGATAAGACTGGTCAAGAGTCCTGATGTCATCTACTTCTTCTTTTAATGCAATAAAATGATCTACTTCTGCGCCAGCCCATTTAAATATAGCCTGGTCATCATCACCTGCAATGTAAGTTTTATCTGCACGACTCCACATTTTACGCACCATCTCCCATTGCAACAAAGATAAATCCTGCGCTTCATCAATAAATAAAACAGCAAATTTATTTACAGTTTCTTTTGCAATAAAATCTTCTAACAGATCATTAAAATCTTTGAGTCCTTTTTCTTTTTTAAATCTTTTTAATTCTTCAGATAATAAAAATAATGTATTTCTTTCTATGTCTAATATGTTTTGTCTAGAGTCATAATATTCTAACAGATCCATTCTCTTTACAGCTGCCGTATTTATTATTGTAAGATACTCGTTATCAGAATTAAATGTACCATCACTATCAGAAAACTTTGCAGTCTTAATTGGTATACCACACTTCTCACCAAACTCTTTGTAATCTTCTGNTCCTAACATTTTTTCTTTTGTCATTCCAAGTTGATTAAATGCATACGAATGTAGAGTTCTAAAAAATGCTAGATCATTCTCTATGTCCAGGCCAAANTTATCCGCNGCCCTCGTTGCTGCCTCCGTTGCAGCNTTTTTAGTNAACGAAAAATAACCTATNTGTTTAGGTCTNATTCCGTCTTGTATGAACTGATCTACNANGTTTAANANNGTTGTTGTTTTNCCAGTNCCTGGTGGACCTANNATNATNGTNTTCATANGCTTGNTTNNTGCACTCNTTNGNTTNTTTTTTTAGTTNNTTGTCCCACAACCATTTTGCGTGACGAATTAATATAATATTTTTTTCNNTTCTCATTAAAAGTTTTCCTCTTGATATGGCACCTTAGATACAGATGCATCTGTTTGTTTCATTGTTTGTATTTTAATTAGTCTTGGTTGTTGTTTTTTAATTCTAACTCTTTCTTCACCTACAAATACATCGAGTTGTTTTATTAAATTACCAGTTTGNTTCTTGTCNTTNTCCCAATGATTNCGTTTACAAAAATTAAAAAAGTCTTCCATTCTAAAATATGTAAATTCTCTTTTGTCGTCTGTGTAAGGTAGTTTATTTAGTATGTCGTCTAAAGTTCTTGCTGATTGTCTATTTGTTGTCCAGTCTTGTAATAAATTTGTAAGTTCATTTACTGGATCTAAAGACTCTAAAGGTTCTACNTCTTGTANNCCTNNCATCATNGGTTTTAAAAAATGTTGNTTCCAATCTTTTGGTTTTGGTACAGGNACAACTAAATTNGCTTGATCAAGACATGCCAGTGCAAATAATTGTGGACTATAAAGTTGTTCTGATTTTAATTGTATTCTCTTTTTATCTACATCTAAAAACCATTCTGGTGGTTTTGATGCATACTTTGTAAGACTACCTAACATTGGCATCTCTTCTTCGCCAAAACCTACACCAAATCTTTTTGTTCTACATAAACCAGACTGACATACTGCATTTATTGGTGAGTCTTTACATCTATACTTATCGTAACCTTTTCTATTAACTGATTTAATTAACTGTTGCACTTCACTATTACTAAGTGCAGGTTCCATGTATTTTAAATTTGCTTCTACAATTTTATCTTCCCATGTATCTGGACTTGATTGTTTGTAATACACTGCAATATTAAACAAAGCATTATTACGAGAACCTTGTCCAAACCCTGTTGTTGCCAGTTTGTTTAGACAAGGTGGTCCACCAGGAAAAGCTTCTTCTATTTTTTTTTCTTCTGTTTTAATATTTTGTAAGTCTTCTTCCGTGCAAGAGTGAAGATCATAGAGCTTATAAAATTCCTCAAGTGTACAACCGGTGCCATTATCGTTGATAGCATATCGTAGTCCTTTCATTTCGTTGTAGTAGGGTAAATTTAAAAAGTTACCTGTATCCCCACGTTCTACAAGTATCTCTGTTTGTTTTGGAAAAATTTCTGAACCTTCATACCCAAGTATGATTGCCATTTGTTTTAATTTTGATTGCATCAAAGATGCAGGAATGTTCTCTTTGGTAAATAAAAATACGTGTGCGCCGCCCGATTTACTACGGCAAACTATTAAGGGTAATTTATTATTCCGAATACTTTTAATGAGGCTAGTGTGATCAAAGTTATATTCGTCAATATCAATGCAGCCCCACCTACAACTATTATCTTCTGTAATAGGGATGATTCCAAGGGCTGGTCCTTTTCCTGCAAGATGGTTTGACCAGAGTTCATCTGTGACTTGTCCACGTACAATAAAAGCTTTGCCTTTTTGTTTGCCGTTGTCGCCACGTTCACCTGGTTGATATTGTCCATATGCTATTTCTAGTCCTAAAAATATTGATTTGAATTTATCTATTATCATTTCTNTNTNNTTTGTAAAGGGCTCCCGGTAGGTCTCACCCGGGATTATTCCTAACACATGCNGTGCATCGCATCCAAGACCANTGGGNCNTTATNANNNTAGTANGGAGTTGAGTCCGATACTTTCTCTTCCACATCTGCTTTTGTTTGAACGTTCCCTTTAGATACATCAGCTCCAAAAGTCCTTGCATCAAGATACAAAGACTTGTCTTTTTGATCTAAAATTCTGTCCTGTGTTACCACCCAACCAAACCAAGAACCTTTATCGTTCTTTTGTAAGGTAGATGTGAGGGTGTAGACAACCCCATGCATTGGCGGAATCACAAAACCACCTTTGCCGTTAGGTATTTGTGTGGTTTTCATCATAGAATTCCACTTTTTACTAACGTTTAATTGGGTTGACTTCATTGTTATAAGAGCCGGTGTAAAACCACCAGACTTCTTTTCTACCATAACAAAGTAAGATGCAGTCTCNTCAAGATAATTACCATTTGGTAATCTAATCTTAGAGCCCTCTCTTTTACCCGTTGTGATTATCGGACTGTTCGGTAAGTGAACTGCCACAGGAGCCCCTGGACCATCGCCTCTTTCCGACCATTCTGGATAATCTTTTTTGTAGTAGCAAGGAATAACCTTGATACCCACCTTGCCATCGTATAATTCGTTGGTCACGGTGTTATAGATCATGCCTGGTTTNGCANNCTCTATATATTTAGCATCACCTTGTGTTACTTGTGGTGATAGCTGTCCCAAGATTCTNACATANGGTAACGCAAGATCTTCTTGAGTCATGTTGTCAAAACCTTTGGCATCATCACCAAACAAAGTTAGTGATGAGTCTGCTTTTTTTGCTATATCATTAGCCATTACACATTCTCCATTAGTTATTTCCGAGTTATTTTAGTTTTGTCTTTAATCCAAGTACTAAAGACATCGGAAGGCATATCGAGCCCGGACTCGATACGCTCCCTAAATAGGGCAGTTAATGTAGCCCAAGCCACATCAGATTTCTGTTGTGGTTCAAACCCATTCGCTGCCGCAAGGTCCAACAATTGTTTCGCCTTGTCGTCTTCTCCCTTTCCAAAAGTTACGAACACATTGTTTTTAATAATGTCTCCTAAATTTTGGTCACGAAGCCATGCATAGCACTGCTCTCTTCTCGCTTCATCTTTTGGAAGAGTGCATCTATATTCTTTTTTCACAGATACTTTAGATCCATCAGCTAGTTTTATTTCTGATAGTCCTTGCTCTGCGAGTAATTCTGGAATCACACGAGAGCTGATATCATCAGCCTCTGCTTTCTTAGATTTCAATTGCTCCTCTAACGCAGCAATCTCATCTTCTTTTTGTTTTAACTTTACACATTCTTGTGCAACAGTTGTTACTTCGACGTTGTCTAAAAGATCTTTTGAATCTTCCAACATCATGTTTCTAACGTTTTCCATTTTATCCTTTCTGATACATGTCCACTTCTAATGGATAGTATCTATGTTCACGTTTGTCCCATTTCAACATATTAAACTGTCCGTTTGTTACATTAGCTACAGTTGCAGTTGATATACCTATTATTACAGGATCTCCTACTGCAAGTAAATAATCTTCTTTGCGAAAGTCTTGTAAATTTTTTTGCATCTTCTGCGTGTATGGTGCAGTAGAATATATTGCCTGTTCTCTATTAGGCAAACATATTACAAGATAACCAAAGTCAGACGCACTTAATATATTTATATTAGGAGCTGGTTGTTGAACCACATAAACAAATCTTTCTTTGGGATTGTTTTTATAAAATTCTAAAAACTCCTCTAAAGATTTTGGTTTATACAATTCAAATATTTTATTTTTCATTTCTTAGTTCTTGACATCTTATATAATAGGCCTTATATAATTGTCAACTAGAAAGTAGAAAAAAATTATGAATTATAAATTTAAAACAAAACCTTATGATCATCAGGTTACGGCCTTAGAAAAATCATGGGATAAAAAAGAGTATGCATACTTTATGGAGATGGGTACTGGTAAATCAAAAGTGTTNGTNGATAATATNGCNATGCTTTATGATAAAGGTAGAATAAATGGGGCNTTAATTATAGCACCAAAAGGTGTATATAGAAACTGGTATTCTCAAGAAATACCAAATCATTTACCTGGCCATATAGAACACAAAACGGTATTATGGACTGCGACTACATCCAAAGCAAAGGATAAAGAGTATCAGCAATTGTTTAAAATAGATTTAGACCTTCACATCCTTATAATGAATGTAGAAGCATTTTCGACAAAGAAAGGCCTAGAATTTGCCACATCTTTTCTTAATTGCCATAATTCATTAATGGCAGTTGATGAGTCTACGACTATAAAAACTCCAAGTGCAAAAAGAACGAAGGCTATTTTAAATCTTGGTAAGATTGCTTTGTATAGGAGAATACTTACAGGATCTCCCGTAACTAAATCACCACTAGATTTGTATACACAATGTGGATTTTTAGATGGATATCTTCTTGGCTTTGATAGTTACTATGCTTTTAGAAATAGATATGCAGTTATGGTAGAAAGAAATTTTGGTGGACGTAGAGTTCAAATACCAAAGGGTTACAAAAGACTCGGAGAGTTATCTGATAAATTAAAACCTTTTTCTTACAGAGTATTAAAAGAAGATTGTCTAGATCTACCAGATAAAATTTATATTAAAAGAGAAGTTGATTTAACTGANGANCANAAAANNACATANGTAACTATGAAATCCGCGGCCCTCGCTCAACTAAAAGGTAAGATGGCTACCGCNCCTCANGTGCTTACNCAANTTATGCGACTTCATCAAATAACTTGTGGTCATTTAAAAAATGACGACGATACAATTACAGAGATAAAAAACAATCGTATATCCTCTTTAATAGAATTACTAGAAGAGGTGGAAGGCAAAGTTATTATTTGGGCCAACTATGTTTATGATATTAACAGAATAGTAAAAGCTATTAGTTTAAAATATGGAGATGATACAATTGTACAATACTATGGTGCAATACCGGCAGAACAAAGACAAAAGAACATAGAGAAGTTTCAAGACCCAGACTCACCAGTAAGATTTTTTGTGGGCAATCCACAGACCGGTGGTTATGGTATTACACTTACGGCAGCTAATAATATAATCTACTATTCTAATGGATATGACTTAGAAAAAAGACTGCAGTCAGAAGACAGAGCGCATAGAATAGGGCAGAAGAAGGCGGTAACATACATAGATCTTATAGCACCAAAAACTATAGATGAAAAGATAGTAAAAGCTTTACGTAAAAAGATAAACATAGCAACAGAAATAATGGGTGAAGAGTTAAGAGAATGGATATAAAATACGAAATAGAACCTATATTTAAAATAGAATTTTTTAAAATTAAATGTATTGATTTTAAAAATAAAAAGAAAAAACTAGAAAAAGTATTGGAACGATATCCAGAAATGCCACAAGCTAATTTTGCTAGCAATAGAAATAAATGTAGTATTAACACAGAGTTTAGAGAAATATTTAAAGATGAGTTTAGTTTAATCAGAGCAAAGTTTAATTCTAAAATTTTATTGCAAAGAGTTTGGTCCGTTATCTATAACAAAGGTGATTATCATGTGCCACACAACCATAGCTCAACAGGTTATTGTGGTATACTTTATTTAGACATGAAACCAGACTCACCTAAAACTACATACATACAACCCTGGAATAACCAAGAAGATAGAAGTGTTCTATATACACCACAAGTAAAATCCGGAGACATGGTTATAGTTCCACAATTTTTAATGCACTACACTACACCTAACCTAATTAATTTTAAAAAAAGAATTTTGTCTTTTGATTTTGTATTAGAACCTGTGTTGTTTTAATGGAATTAATTATTTTAAATGACGGCATTTACAGTTTAGTTCCTGTAACTAAAGCTATGCTATCTGATCTTGCTTTATATACTGAAGTAAATTGTTTTGATCTTTGTGATATATTAAGATTAAAACTAACCACTTACCACGAGTTTATTAACAGACACGTTATGAATGATGGTAGTGGTGATTTCTTTGGTTGTATCTGTCGTTAAATTTCTTCGTATTGAGTTTTGCCAGCGTCGTTCCTAAAAGCTCTTAATCTTTGTTTACGATTGCCATCTTTATTATAAGATACATGCAACCATCCGGACTCTGGTGTGCCAGTGTAGAATTCTAAAATTGCTTGGTCATAATCCAGGTTACTAGTAACCCAATCAAATAATTCTTTGTTATCTACTGAATGACATTCGAAGTCTGCGGCCTGGCCACGCGCGTGCTGCGATCGTTCTGAGCTACCTATTGCTACACACAATGCAGGTGACCTGTATCCCGAGGACACACTTACCACGCCCCACTCATCACGAGTTGGCTGTAAAATATTTTCACAAAGTAATTTTAAATTTTCTTTGTGCTCTTCTGTTGGTGTATTATCAATGCCTTTACGCTCCGCTGTTTGAGATTTAGTGAGCTCTCTTAAACTAAAGTTAGAACTTAACTTCATTTAAATAAGACTCCTAACGCGAAGAGTACAGCAGATCCCGCTGCTGCTAAGAGAACCCAATAGACTTTATCTATCTTGCCGCCCAACTTCTCGACATCTTCGTGTACATGTTTTAAATTTTTCTTGACACCTGAAATGTGTCCGTACAAAGATAAAATGTGTTCTCTAGTATTTTTTGGTTGCATTGCCATTATGTTAATCTTCTTTGTGTTCTTCGAATTGCTTTTTCAGTAGGATCTAAATAAACTTGCTCTGATAAAGTCAACCCACTAACTGGATCTATATTACCAAACTGAGCATTGTTTACAAGTGCTGGGTTTGGTAGGTTAGGTAGACCTGGCGTAGCTGCTGCTGGGCCAAGTGTTGGTATTGGTAAGTTTCTAAAAGGGTTTTCAAGATTAGGAAACACATCTCCATCTAAAGATGTTTCTGCTAGAACATCTCTTATTCTATCTATTACATCAATGGCTTGTTCAAATGGATTAGGTGCTCCAATTTGTGCAGATCTAATATCAAATAATTCAGCGACATCTCTTGACACAGAGTATGGTCTGAATAATCCCTCTTCAAAAAATCCAAAAGCTCTTCGTTCTCCTCTGTTAGCCATGTTTTCTGCAATAGAGTCTGTATCCATACCTAATGTTTTAGCTGCTTCTAAATCTAAATACATTCTTCTATTTATTTCATATAAAGCTCTGTTTGAATCTATATATGCGTCCACAACTTCTTCAGGTGTTACGACACCGCCCTTTAAAGTTCTTCTTGTAAAAATATTTCTTGCATCCCTTATGCCATCTTTAAATTGTGTTATTTTATAATTTAAAGATTTACTAGGATCTACAGTTACTCTACGTAAACCAGCTATACCAAGTAACTCGTTTCCTAATTCATATTCGTTACCTCGTTCATCAAATCTACCCAGACTATCTATAGGTCTAATCGCTAAACCTATTCTACCAAGTTGTCTCCAGTTTAAAGGTGCCTGTGCTTCAACCAGGTGAGCAACTGATTTTGCTATCTTGGTTCCAATAGGATCTATTGCAGGATCCTGATTGTATATTTCTCTACCGTCTGCTGTTCTGCCTGCTCTACCAAGTATTGGCGCAACGTCTTGTAACGCCTCTGTCCAAATAGACTCCGATATAAATGGTTGTCCTAATTCTCTTGTTGAGTCTATAAGACCAAGAATAAAATCATCCATGATTCCATCTTTGTCCGTTCTACCTGAATTGACTGCGTTAACGACAGTTTGTATTGGTCTTGTTAAAGTATCGTATGCATTTAAGTGAGAAAAATCTACATATGAAAATTTACCATCTTCATTTCTAAATGGCACAAGCACAGAATTTTTTGACCATTCAGGAACATATCTTCTCATAGCCTCTAATTCATCTTCACTAATATCATACAATGTTTGAAACATAGTTACGGTTCCAAGAGGTAACGCCGCTGTTGTTGCTGCCATACCTGTAAGTCTTTGTAGTCCTCTTGCTCTTAGTGGATTAACTTCTTTTCCATTTATTCTTGCAGTAAAAAATATTTCATCTAAACCAGTTTGCACAATATTTGTACCTGTTCTCATTATTTCTGCAGGAAAGGCTACAAAGTTACCAACCGGTAATTTTCTCAACCCCTTAACAAATTCTGATACAAAAGCATAATTTGGTACATTATTTTTAACTAACTTAGCTGCTTGTTTTTTAACAAACTCTTCATTAAACGTTCCTAATTTTCTATCAAACTTTCTTCCTTCAGCATCAGTAACAACTTCAACAACATCATCACCAAATTGTAAACCTTTAGCTTTGTAAGCATTAGTTATTTTTCTTTGTTCTCCTAAAAATGTAAATATTTTCCAAAAATCATCTTCAGCTGTGTATGCATCTTGTGCAAATTTTTGAGTCTTTTTTAGTCCTTTCATAAAAGTATTAAAAGCGTTGTAATCTGGACCAACTTTATTTAATACTTTACCAAACTCTACATCCTCTAATAGATCCATAACTTGTCTAACTTGGACTTGTGAGTTTACTACACCTAACTCTAATAGTTCTTGATAGAACTCATTATCTTTTCTAAATCCTTTTACTTGTAAAGCATCAAATGCTCTTTTAACATCATCTGTTTGACCAAATGGAACAAAACCATTTGCAGCTGCAAACGCAGCAGCACTAATAAAGTTTCTAGCATGTGTAAATGGTGCAAGAATTGTTTTAGCCATTTGTGATGTAGCTTTTGGATACAACACTAAATTTTGATATAATGTAGCTGGTAGATCTTTACTTCTTCCAAGGTTGCTAACTTCTTTTAAAGCATCTGCATAATCTTTTAACGCATACTTACCTGCAATAGGATTTGTTATTTCATCTACGATACCTAATTCTGTTAATCTTGCTTCTTCTATTTTATCTACTGGTTTAATAGTTGCATCAATATCTTCAAACCTACCAAGTTTAGTAGATCTAATAGATCCTCCTTGTTGTGGAGCTATTATTGCATAGTCTCGATCTTTAACGGCAAGTTGTCCAAAATATTTTTTTGCCTCTCCTGGACTATTAACAAGAAAAGGCACTCTTGGTTCTGGTCCTTGTCTACCTCCGGCTAACCATTCATCATATACTTCTTTATTTTTATTTGATTGTTTTACAAGATCGTCTAGATATTGATTTAATCTTACTTGTATTGATAAGGCATTTGTACCCTCAACGATTGTTGACATAGGATTTTCTGCCTTACCTAATAATTTTCTTATAACATCTCTACCAACGCCTGTAAGATCTGTCATATTTTTACCACCAAGTGTTTTGACAAATGACTTATCTTTAGCCATCATTTTATTTATATCGTCTGCTTCTGATTTAACAAAAAATGCTGGCACTTCACCAAGTCTAACTTGACCTGATTTAGTATTTGGATTTAACATAATTCCTCTAGGTAATTTAGCATTTCTCCATACTGCATTAACCATAGAGTTTGCTACATCATCGTTTAAGGTAATTCCTTTTCTAGCTGCTTCTGCTTGAAAATCTTCTACAGCTTCATTAATAATTTTTTTACTTGGTCTATAATTATCAGCCAAAGACATAGGATTATTTTTAAATACTTCATAGCCTCTATCCAATGCATCATTAATTGCTGCTGGCACTACTTTTTGAAAATCTTTTAGAGCATCATCTGTTAATCTGTTACCCATCATACTAAATAATTTACCCCACACACCTCTCATATCATTAAAATTATCTACTAATTTAGAAACATCTTTTGGATCAGCTTTATAGGTTGTTATTAATTCTTGACTAAATTCTTGTACTTTTTTAAGATCAATGGGTTTTAAAGTAACAGTGCCTGTTAATGGATCTATGTCAGGCCTTAAATTATTATTATCTGTTAAGATATCATTTAATTTTTTTAATAATTCTTTTCTTTTTTCTATATCAACTTTATTACCAGCATTTTTAAAATTTTTAAGAATTCTACCAGTTATTTCATCTATCTCTATCATAGCGTTTTCAGCCATGTTTGTGTCTTTAGCTAATAAACCTTCGTATTTTTTTTGTGCTTCAAAACCTTCTTGTGCTAATGGTCCTCTTGCTCTTAAGGGTTTAGATATCCATTTATCTATCCACCGATCCATGGGATCTATGATAGCTTTACCAGTCCCTCCAGAGTTTCTTAATTTAGATATACCTCTACCAGCAGCTCCTATTGCTCCTGTAAACAGTGTGCCCTCTACGCCAAACTTTAATCTATTTAATAATTCTGTTTGAGGATCACCTTTGTCTCTTTCTATCTCTGTTGGTCCACCAAGAAAATCTCCAAACGTACCAGCGTCCTCTACATCACCAACAAACACACCTTCGGCCACACCACCAGCTACAGCTCCCTTACCAAATCTTCTTAATTTTTCATTAGCACTTAAATACTTACCAGCTTTTTTTGCTTGTAATGTTGCTTTTGTTAAACCCGATCCAATCTTAAATGCAAGACCCCCTGGTATACCAATGTTAATAATTAATTCTGTAATCTTACCTGCAGCTGTAGATTCTGCAGCCTCATCAAAAGGATTAATCTCATCAAAATATGCCTCAACTGCCTCTGCTCTATTTTTATCTACACCAAGATCTGCTAGTGTTGCAGCTAATGTAGCTGCTCCTTCAAATATTTTAAATACACCTGATCCTACTCCTGCTAATATAGAAGTGGCTAATCCATAATCATCTTTTGTTTTTGATGTATTTTTATTAGATCCAAAAAGTCTTTCGTAATCTTGTTGTGAGATTGCCATTTAGACCTCCTAGAATATAGTTTTAAGAACTTTAAGTGTACCTGTTGATGGATCAATTGTAATTAATTCTTTAGCACCTTTTACATCTGCACTATCTCTTACGTAAATTACACCCACATTTATTTTTTCTGCGGCTCCTTCTCCTTCAGGTAATGGACCTCCAAAAGTAAATTCTGGTAATACCTGTTCAATAGCACTTTGAATTACAGAGATACTCTTTTTACTAGTGCCCACTCCATTTTTTACAGCAGCCTGTAAAGCTGTGTCTAATGTTAGAGCCTCTTTATTCATCTCTATGTTGTCTCTTATTTTAGTTCTGTTTAATTCTATTAATTTATTCATTTCAGCTCTAGATATTTCACCTTTAATATATTTATTAATTGCAAGGGCTGCAGCGCTGTCATCTATTTTTCTAGCTCTGCTTGGTCTTTTAGCTTCTTCTTCAAAGAATTCAGAGAAAGATGATCTAACAGTAGCATCATCTTTAAGAGCTTTACCAGCATAACTTAATAACATGTCTGCAAAATCTTGACCTCTTGCTTTGTCTCTACCTAATGCTTTAGCAAAAACTTCCTTATCTATGTCTATGCTTTCTTCCATATCTTTTGGTTCTACTTTTTTATCTTGTAAATCTTTGTCTGCTTTATTTAAAATATCAGAGGCAGATAACTTATTTATTATAGTTGGTAAATCTTCTTTTTCCTCTACTTCTTCTTCGCCAAGTATCGCTCTTTCTAATTTACCAGGTAATAAAGTTCTAGCTATTGTCTCACCACTTGGTAACATATCTGTGTAATCAGATAAAAGAAATGCACCACCTGCTCCTAAACTTTTCTTAGGATTTCTAGCTATAAGATTTAATAATGGACTTACACCAGGTATGTCTCTTATACCTCCAGTTACACCAAGGTTTCTTCTAAAATCTCCTAAGAAATCATCAGCAAATTTATAACCTGATGGCACTAATTCTTTGCTTGTAGATGGTGCGCCTCTAAATAAATTTCTTAAATAATTTATACCTTGTCCACCATAATTTTTACCGCCTTTATACAATGCTTCAATTAATTTTAATCTTCCAGAATAACCACCTGGTCCATCTACAAGTCCTCTTTTAGGAGTGTTGACTGATCCGCCTTTAGCATATGATAAACCAGACGTAATCCCCGTTCCGCGACTATCGATGGGTCCGCCTCTAAACATTGGTCTTCTAAATGTATTCATTATCCAAATATTCCTAACTTACCTAGTACACCGCCTGCTCCAGCAGCTCCTCCTAGGAAGCTAGATAATGGACTTGCTGGTGCTGCGCTTTGTTGATAACCGACTGTTGTTACAGGTAATGCTCCCGGTTGTATCTGTGCTAGTTGTTGTCCTACTAGCCCCAATCTTGTGAATGGTTCAAATGCTGCTTCTCTTGCAGCAATCTGTTGTGCATCTAATTGTGCTTGTGCAAACGCTTGATCAGCTTGACCCATCTGTTGTTGGAATTGTGCAAGACCTTGTCTTGCTGCTAGATCATTTGCTGCCGCTGCTTGTGCTTGTTGAAATCCTTGTTGTAATAATTGTGCTTGTAGTCCTGCTCTACCTAATGCTGCTTGGTTTGCTGCTTCTGTTGCTTGTATACCTTGTCTTGCTCCACCAAAAGCTCCAGCACTTATAGCTGCATCTCTTAATCCTGTTTGTTGTATTGCTTGTTGTCTGTCAAATTCTGCAAGTGTAGTATCAATCACCTCTTGTTGGTAAGGTGACATAAAAGGTTGAAACGCTTGTGGTCCAACTAAAGATCCTAATCCTGCTGCTGCAGCTGATGCATCTTTTTGTAGTTGTGTTTGTGCTGCAACTTGTGGATCAAATTTTTTTGTATCTATTTGTTGTCCAATAAGTGGTGTTAATTTTTTAGTAAAGGCTGTAAGCGCGCCTTCTAGTACCGGTGCTGGTAATACTTGTGTTTGTTCTACTGCCATTATGCTCTAGCCTCTAGGTTGTTCATTAAATCATACATACGCTGTGCGCCTTTGTTGACACTACCACCACCTGCTGCTCTAACTGCATCAGCAGTCATTACAAATTCGTTTTTAGATAATCGTGCTGGCACATCATCTGCTTTTTCTTTTTTGCCTATTGGCACAAATCCACCACCTCTTAAATCCATTTCTCTACCGCCGAAGTCTAACATACCACCTTCTGCTAAAGATACAATACCACCTTGTTTTAATCCTAGCTCTCCTAATGTTTCTAATATTTCATCTTCTTCAAAACCAGACACCTCCATTGCCTCTCTGATTGCTGATCTTCTAGCATCTGCAATCGCTGCTGCGTCTGCTCCTGCCTGTGCTAGTTCTTCTGCTTGAAAAGCATCAAACTCTCTCAATGCTTTTTGAGCTTCAGTAAAAGCTAGATCTCCTGTTCCTTGTGCTGCTGGTATTGCTATAGCTCCGCCTAATTCTTTTAATCCTGGGAATCTTGCACCTTTTTTACCTGCTTCAAATAAAAGCCCTGGATCTTTTCCAAATTTGCTAAACGTTTTTCCAGTTCCTGTTACAACATCAGATAAACTTGCTATGCCTTCTCTACCAATATTTTCTGCTCCTTGCATAAATCCTACAGTTGGTTCTACTCCTGATTGAGCCATAATACCTGCTTCTCTAGCTGTAGTGCCTGTGTCTATACCAGATCTCATACTACCAGATACTTCTGGTGAACTTAATGCTCCAGTCGCACCAGCTATTGCAGCTGATAATAAATTTAAATCTTCTGCTTCTGGATCTGCTAATCCTTGAGCTAATAAATTTGATCCTGATGATAAAAGAGCTCGACCAAAAGGCCCTGCAAAAATACCACTAGCTGGCACTAAAAAAGGCACCGCTGCTGATAAAAACGGCAAAGCTGGTCTTAATTCTCTAGGTATGAACTTTCTACTTGCACTGCTGGTAAAACCTAAAAACTCGTCTTTAAGTTTTCTTTGTGCCTTTTTACGATCTTCATTTAAATCTGATAAAAAATCTCTAATTCCCATAATTCTACCAATTTACTTGTTTTTTGTTCAATCGTCAACGATCCTATATATTAGTTTTACCACCCAAAGCACCTGGTCCTACTACAATATTGACACTTCTAGATATATCGTCTTGTGTAGTATCAGTTACTGGGCTGTTTACATCATCCTCTGCCTCTTTATCAGACAGATATTCTCTGCCTGTTTTAAGGTGTTTTATAGTCACTTCGACTCTTGGTTTATATACTTTTACTGCTTTACCGTCTATTACATGATCTTCATAATGTTCTTCTTGTTCTACAAATGGCATTATCTGTCCTCCCTATTTATTTCTAATACTGACGCAATAACGTCTACTGCACCACTACTTGCTTGTACTTTTAATATTTCACTTTCTTTCATAATTAAAGGTTCACTCAATACTTGTTCTTTTTGATTAGCTGATAAATTAACATCATTATCCACCACAAAAATAGCTGCAGCTGCATCTACTAAAGTTACTTTAACAACTGCTGTACCACCAGCGTCTTCTGCTATTAATAAAGACTTTACAATAGCTCTAGAGTTTGATGGCACTGTATATAAAGTAGTAAGTGCTGTAGTTGTTAAACTTGTTTTTTCGTTTTTATATATATTTGCCATTAACCTAATCCTAACCAAGTAAATCGTTCTTGGTCTTCT
>FUFK010045322.1_pt1 | contig 26253 bp, 27 predicted proteins | sample 1021851 | NCBI WGS metagenome assembly FUFK01 (sample SAMEA51879418, study PRJEB19060) | metagenome
ACTCAACTCCCCATCTATCCAAACTTGACCATTTTTTTGGTCTAACACCACCATAAACTGCATTCTTAACATCTTCTTCCATCTTACCTTTGACTTCAGGTGAGGTCGTCACGAATACATCTTCAATGTAGCTGGGGATATCATCTATGGTCATTTTCGGAGTTACATTCTTGTCACCTATTTTCTCCACAACACGAGATACTTTTTCTTCATATGATGCTTCAGACATTCTTGGTCTGTTATTAAAGTATATCATCATATCTAAAATTACATTAGAATCCTCAATTTCATATAAAAGGAAAGCATAAAATGATTGGCCTTTTACTTTAAACATCTTACATCTACCATAACCCGAAACCTTATATTCAGTATCACTATTCGGAAACTTGACTATTACTGGTGGGAGTTTATTTAATTATATTATGTGAACCATCAGATTTTGATGGACTGTCTGAAGGGATATCAGGAGACCATTACAAAAGCCTATTTTTCTGCGGAGAACACACAACATTTGATTATGCTGGAACATTGCATGGGGCTTTTTTGACAGGTATTTCGACAGCTGCAGCAATTTTTGAAGAGGAAAATGAGTAGAATTCATAGTAATTTTTGAGGTCAAAAAATCGCTTGATTAAAAATATTTTACTATAACTCTCATAATAGAAAGAAGTTGATGTTTGAAACCTCTTAAATTGATTCTTTATTTACATATATTTTTCTCTCCCTCCAAATAATAATAAGACCAGCGACTACGATTAATATCACTCCTGGAAAAAGTTTTTGTATTGGAAATTCTCCAAAAAATATCCATCCTAGTACAAAAGCATTAATTAAACCAAAATAGCTAAATGGGGCTAAGACAGAGGAGGGTGCACTTCCGAAATGCGTACATTAATAAAACTACACCAAAACCTCCAAAAAAGGACATGCTTAGAATGATCAAAATATCAGTATAATCGTAAATTGGGGAAAATGTAGTTGTTCCTATTGCAAGGATTAATGCCCCCAAAGCTGCTGCAACAGATGAGTATAAAAAAAGAATAGCACTGGATACACTTTGATCAAAACTTCTCAGCGTTACAGTAGATGCAGCGTAACAAAAAGCTGCACCAATTGGTAATAAAGCATTCCATGTGAATACGTCAGAACCGGGGCGAATAATNATGATCGCCCCAAAAAGCCCAACAATTACAGCGCCCCAGCGCCATATTCCAATTTTTTCAGCATAAATAACTATTGCAAGTAAAACTACGAAAATTGCGATTGTTTGTCCTAAAGCTGAGACCGTGGCTAATTCTAGCTGCATTAAAGCACTATATAGCATTAGCTGTGCTACAGCTATTAGTAGGCCACGACCAATTGCTAAACGCCACTTAATAAGTCGATATTCGGCTAACCTTAAAGTCAATTGTCGTTCATAGGCAAGATAGAGAATAGCTGGAATGACCCCTAAAACATTTCTATATAAAGAGAGTTCTTGTGGATTATAATGGGAGGATAAGAAACGAACGTGGACTGCCATTAAGTCAAAGCAAAAATAAGCACATAGACAAATCAAGATAGCGCGAATATTATTATTAATTTATCTCTCCTAGATTTTCTAATACAAAAAGAATAACAAACTTTTTTAATACCGTTTTATTCTGTCAGATTTATATGGGGACTAAAATTTTTCAAATTTTTTCACTTCTAATCAAAGCCTTTAATCCAACTCGATAGTTTGGATATTTAAGTGTTACACCAAGTTCTGGACCAACAATTACAGATTTTAATCTTCGTTTTGATGTATAAAAAGAACGTGCCATTGGTGTTAAATCAGCTGTTTCAAATAAAATTGGTTCTGGAGGGGAAATTCCAAGAAGTTTAGCTGCATAGCGCACAACATCACCTTGCGGGGCTGGTTCTTGATCACATAAATTTACAATGCGAAGAGCACGAGGTTTACTGATGGCTGCAATTATAATATTTGTAATATCCTCTTGATGAATTCGATTTGATAATTGTCCTTTTTTTTCTATAATTCGTGCACGGCCTTCTAACAAAGAAAAAATGGCATTTCGTCTTGGCCCATAAATTCCTGCCACCCGAAATATTTCCGCTTTACATAACTTCTGCCATTCTTGCTCTGCNTTTAATCTAGCAANGCCTCTTTTTGTNTTTGGGGCTGCAGGNATGGTCTCATCAATAAAACTGTTTTCTTGGTTTGGGTATACAGATGTCGCAGAAACGTAACCAATCCATCCTGAAAATTCATGAAGTTCTTTCGCATGAGAGCGCAATACGGGGTCATAACCAGCGAGCGCTGAAATTGTTGTTATCACATGACTCGCTTTAGAAAGATAAGTGCTTAAACCTGGTATTTTGCTCCCATCCTCGAATCTTAGAATTTGCCAATTATATGGTAGATTAGGTTTTAGTTTTTCTGGATTTCTGGTTGTGCCTGTGATTTGCCAGCCTCTTCTATGAAGCTCAGTTGCCAGATGTTGTCCAACATACCCTAGACCGAAGATGAACAAATGATTACTTTGGGTCAATTTTACCAACTATCTTTTCTCGCCTAAGCATATAGCTATCCATAATCCAGCCATGCATTTCTCGGGCATTTTTTCTTGTTTCCACTATAACATCTGACATTTCATCTAATTTGCCTTCGATCAGCAGCTCCTGTTCCATACCTAGATAAGCACCCCACCAAATGTAGTACCTCTTTTGTTCTAACGTTCTGAAAGAACAATTTCCATCAAGCATTATGATAGCTGTATCTATATCATCTGGGAATCCAAAATTAGTTAGCTGGCGTCCTGTTGTTATCATGAAAGGTTTGCCTATTTGGTTTATTGTTATTTTATGTGCTGCTGATAAAGCCTGTACGGAAGTTATGCCAGGAATTATAGTAATCTGTGGAGTAGGTTTAAGACGTTTGGCAATCCTTAGCGAACTATCATATAAAGAAGGGTCACCCCAGATAAGAAGTCCAACTGACTTAACAGATTTTTTTAAATCTTTTTGAGCTTTTTCAATACAATCAATCCAAATTTTTGCAATAGTTTCATGCCACTCCTCTACTGCTTTAGAGTAACTCTGTTTATTATTTCTGGTGGGTAAGTCAAATTCAAATAGTTGGGGACATTCCTCTCCTAGTATTTCATTGCATATCTGATATCGCAAATCAGCTAAGTCGCTTTTATTATCCCCTTTTCTTGGAATGATGATGATATCTGCAGATTTTAACTGTTCAATTGCTTGCAGAGTAATATGCGCGGGGTTTCCTGTCCCCACTCCCACGAGAAATATTTCAATTGTCATCAGGAAAATCCATGTAAGATAGTGGTCCATAAAATATTAAAGCGGGGTGTTGGGAAGTATCCTTTTTTAGTGATTTGGCAAGTTTGCTAATTGTCGTTTTAATCAATTGTTGACTTGGTGTTGCGACAGCCTCAGCAAGAAGAGCTGGAGTATCTCTAGGCAAGCCATTCTCCTCAAGTAGTTTTTGCATTTTAGCAAATGTTTGTTTTCCCATGAAAACGATGGTGATAGCCGATGGGTCTGAAAGCGCTGTAAGGTTAAAATCATCGGGTAACTCACCTGTTATATCTCTTCCTGTAATAAATTGGATGCGCCTTGCACTAAGCCTTCTTGTCAAAGGAATACCAGCTTCTGCCGCCGCTGCGAAGGCTGAAGAAATACCGGGTATAATTTCATAAGCAATACCCGCCTTCTTTAATTCGATTATTTCTTCCTCTAATCTCCCAAATATTCCTGGATCGCCTGATTTAAGGCGCACAATATGTCCACCATTTCGAGCATACTCAACCAAGAGTTGGCTAACGGCATCTTGTTTTGGTGATGGGCGATTTGCACGCTTTCCAACTCCCACAAGGTCAGCACCTTTGCGAGCAAATTGCAAAATAGGGCCTGATGATAAATCATCAAATAAAACTGCATCTGCTTTTTTTAATCTATCAACAGCCTTGAGCGTTAATAATTGTGGGTCACCCGGACCTGAACCGACAAAACTAACAAAACCAGTCATAAATTTGCCTCTGCAATCAAGTGAAAAAACGTGCCTGTTACATTGCCTCGAACAGAACCTGTTTCTTGTACTGCATTATCTGAAGCATCAACAACGGAAAACAATACGTCATCTGGTTGAGATAATATCTGGCTATAATGAAATTCATGGCCTCTCCACGAAGTGTTTTTGCCAAATAGTTTTGTGTTGTATACAGAAGTTGCTTTGCGATAACCCAAGTGAAATTTTCGTTTTTCAAAACTTGTTACAAGTCCGAGCAAGCCAAGCATATCATGTGCACAGCCACTTTTATCAATCAAGGATTTGCCTAGTACCATGTATCCTCCGCATTCGCCGTGTACAGGACGTGTTTTGGCGTGATTCCTAATTGCACTAAAACATTTATCAGCGCTTGCTAATTTACCCGCGTAAAGTTCAGGATAACCACCTGGCAACCAGACTACGTCTGCATCTTTTTCTGGAGGTTCATTTGCTAATGGAGAAAAATAAGAGATTTTGGCACCTTGTTCTCGCCAAAATGATACTAGATGCGGATAGGTAAAGGAAAAAGCCTTATCATGGGCAAGTGCGACATGTTGGCCTGGCGGGGTGTTAAAGATTAAAGATGACGAATTATCAAAGTTTTTTGTCTGCGCGAGTTCCACAATTCGGTCTAAATTTACATTCTGAGTTATAAAGCATGCATATTCATCTATAGCCTTATTTAAATCTTGATGCTCAATAGCCTGAATTAATCCTAAATGCCGCTCNGGAAATTTTAGGTCTNCTCTGCGTGGTANTGCACCTAACACCTCAATACCTGCCTGTTCCATACCGATTCTTGTGAGTCGCTCATGGCGCTCGCTTGAAACATGATTTAAAATTACACCTGCAAAGGGTAATTTTTTCTCAAAGCTTGCAAATCCAAGTGCTGTAGCAGCAGCCGATTGGGCCTGTCCTCTTATATCCAACACTAGTATAATAGGCCAGTTAAAAAAACGAGCTGTTTCAGCTGTTGAGCCATAGCCTGAGGCACCCTTTTGAGCAACACCGTCAAACAAGCCCATTGATCCTTCAGTTAAAATAATATCAGCTCCCTCGGCACTAAAGGCAATTTTTTGCATTAGCACATCTGGCATTGCCCATGTGTCCAGATTATATGAAGGCCTGCTAGCAGCTGCCAAATGAAATGCTGGATCAATATAGTCAGGGCCACTTTTAAAGGGCTGAACTGAAAAATTTCGGTTACNAAGNGCACGTAAAAGGCCAAGCATGATTGTTGTCTTGCCAGAACCAGAATTAGGGGCAGAGATAAGTAAGCCTGGTGGCAAGTTTATGTCTTTGGTCATTCTTGTGCTGTTCCAGGTCTAAAGCGGCGAGAATAATCAGTTGCATATAGCCGGCTGTTATTAAATTGATCGTTATCTAAGCAACTACCAACAAAAATAATAGCAGTTCTTTCTATTTCTTTGGGCATTCTATTTTCGATTGTATATAATTCGCCTTTGATAATCTGTTGGTCTGGCCAACTAGCACGAAAAATCACTACAATAGGACAATTAGCTCCATAAAATGGAATAAGTTTTTCTACAATATAGCCTAGATTGTGTATGGACAAGTGAATTGCCAAGGTTGACCCTGTTCTGGCAAAATTTTCAAGGCTTTCATCATCTGGCATGGCGGAGGCACGCCCCTGTGTTCTTGTGAGTACTACAGATTGGGCTAATCCAGGAAGGGTAAGTTCTCTGTCAATACTAGCAGCGGCTGCAGCAAAACTTGGAACTCCAGGTGTTACTGATATATCAATATTAGCTTCTTTTAATTTTCTGATTTGCTCTCCCATTGCTGACCAAATTGATAGGTCTCCTGAGTGAAGACGTGCTACGTCAAGTCCAGCATTTGATGCTTTAACGCATTCATCTATGATACTATCAAGGTCAAGTAATGCAGTGTTAATGATAGTTGCGTTACTTGGACAGAAGGCAAGTATCTCCTCTGGAATAAGGGAACCAGCATAGAGACAAATTGGACATTCGGAGATAATTTTCTGACCTCTAATCGTTANAAGATCAGCTGCNCCGGGGCCTGCTCCTATGAAATGTACTGTCATAAATCAACCCCCATTGCAATTGCGCAAACAGCGTGTCTATCATCTGAAATAGCGCGTGTGGATATCAACCTTGCCGGTGTTTTGAAAATAGAAAGAGCAGCTGCTTCAGCAACACTTCCTGTGTGTCTTATATTTATGATTTTTGAAGATCTTGTAGGTGTGTCTGTACCCGATATTGAGTCACTTTTAATTCCATAAATGGGAAGGTGTAGTTTTTTTGCAAACGCACATAATGCTTTGTGGGACATCTTGTCCTCAGGCACGCAAATCCCAGAATAATATTCCGTTTTAGGAGTTTTGGATAATGCAGAATCAAAGCTTTCTATAGATGCATGCTGCCGAAATCCAAATCCTATAATGAAATGCTTTCTCATTTGTTAATAGTTCCCTTTTATTGTAACCCACTGCGTAATAGGAAAACTGGCCTTCCANCCATGCATGTTACCTATTTTCTCGAGATGTGAAATTTCTAGCCGTTGAACTCTACCACCAAATTTTNCTTGTAATGAGGTAAGAAGTCTATCTGTTTCAATTGTTACACCATTNGCAACCACCCGAGTGCCATCACCAATATGCGACCATAATAATTGAATTAAATCTTCATTTAACCCTCCTCCGATAAAGATGCAATCAGGTTTTTCAAGGTCATATATTGCGTCATTTATGTTTGATTCTACAACGTTTAGTTGGTCAACGCCCAGATTGAGAGCATTTTTTTTAATTGTACTGACACGCTCTGAATTTTTTTCAACCGCAGTTGCTCTCATGAAAGGACCAGATAACAGCCATTCTATTCCGATCGAACCAGAGCCAGCGCCCAAATCCCAGAGGTGTTCTCCTGACCTAGGTGCTAGTGACGACAAGGTAAAGGCTCTCACAGCCTGCTTAGTAATTTGGCCATCATGTTTAAACCAGCTGTCAGGTATGCCTGAACTAGATTGTATTGTCTCGCCGTCTCCTGAAATATCTAAGGCAACCATGACCGGATGCATGAACTCTTCTTCCAAGTCACTTGCGCAACTTTTAGTTATTTTTTGATTTGTGCTGCCAAGTGATTCTAGGATTGTAATTTGTGTATTCCCAAAACCTATACGGCAAAGATAATTAGCAAGCTCATTTACAGATGCCCCATCTCGCATTGTTGCCATAATTTTACGATTTGGAGCAAGATAAGGCCGTAGCCTTGAAAATGGTGCTGCATGCAAACCAATGCAGAGAGTTTGGTCTAATGCCCATCCCAGCTCAGCTGCACATAGTGAAAAGCAACTATGGTTTGGGATGGCCTTCCATTCTCCAGGAGTAAGTTTTGACGTAATGTTAGAGCCTGCTCCAAACCAGAACGGGTCGCCAGAGGTTAACATGACACATGGCTGNCCCCGCCTTGAGAGNANTATTTCTATGCCTTTGGAGAACGGTGAGGGCCATTCNATAAGNCTAGCGTCGCAGCTAGGTAGCATAGACAAGTGTCGTTTAGGCCCTATAATATATNGGGCAGANGTAATGTGTTGTTTAGCGATTTGTGCCAGCTTGTCAAAACCGCCACCATCCACGCCAATAATGATTAACCAGGGGTCACTTTTCATGCTGCGAAATCTCTTAATACTAGGGGGTACAACTGAAGCATCTTCCTTGGCTTATCTTATCTCTAAAACCGAATTTAATGCTACTATTTCCTACGCTGGGCGTGTTGGACGTGTCCGTCAACAACCTATTCAAAAAAGAATTGGCGGTTTTGGTGGAGTAGATGGTCTTTCCTCTTACATTATTTCTGAGNGGATCACCCATCTCGTAGATGCAACACACCCATTTGCAAGGCAGATTAGCCACAATGCTATTTTAGCATGCCAAAAAACAGGAGTACCGCTTGCTGCTCTGACGCGCCCAAAATGGGAGAAACAAGAGGGGGATAAATGGTGTTTGGTGCCTGATATTGATGCAGCTTCTGCTGCGCTCGACCAAAGTCCAAAGCGTGTCATGTTAGCTATTGGACGNATGCAATTAGCNAGNTTTTATAAAAATCTGCAGCATTTTTATCTTTTGAGGCTTGTAGATGAACCTAAGGTTACTCCGTTATTTCCAAATCACGTAATAGAAATTTCCCGCGGGCCATTCACAACTGGCAAAGATAAATTACTTATGACTAAACATAGAATAAATTTGATCGTTGCAAAAAATGCAGGCGGCAATGCTACATATTCAAAAGTAGAAGCGGCAAGGCAATTAGGGATTGAAATTATAATGATTGATAGACCTAAAATTCCAGATAGGCGCACATTTTATAGCCCTGAGGCAGTTGTTCATTGGCTATCTTTTCCAGGATAATGACGAGGCGTGTACATCCATTCTCTGTTATTTTGATGGATAATTCTGGTNTGGCTTGAACCAACTATAACCAAAGTACGCATATCAGCCATATCAGCTTTTGCTTTTGAAATTGATACATACTTTATTGTTTCTTCCTCAGTTGAAACAGCTCTTGCAAAAATAATTGGTCTATCACCTTCACAATGTGATTTAAGTAACCTNAGCGTTTTTTCAAAACCTTTTGGGCGCGATTTTGAGCGTGGATTATAAAATGCAATTGCAAAATCTGCTTCAACTGCCAATCGAATTCTCTTATCAATAATTGACCAGGGTTTTAGATTATCACTTAAATTTATTGCACAGAAATCGTGTCCAAGAGGAGCACCAACTCTTGCGGCAGACGCAATCATTGCTGTAATTCCAGGAAGAATTTCAATGTCTATATTATTCCAGTTCGGAGCATTGTTTTCTAAAACCTCGAATATAGCNGAGGCCATAGCAAAAACGCCTGGGTCACCAGAGCACACTACCAAAACAACACTGCCTGCTTCTGCTAAAGTCAAAGCATGTTTTGCGCGCTCTGCCTCAACTCTATTATCTGATGGGTGTAACTTCAAACCTTTTTTGGGAGCGATTCTGTCCACGTATGAGAAATATCCGATTACATCTGTAGCCAAATTAATAGCATTCGATACCTGAGGGGTTATTTGGGACGGGTCACCTGGACCGAGTCCAACAACAAAGATTTTACCATTCATGGTCTTCTTCCTTGTCCATGTAAAATGATAATAGAAAAATAAGGTGCATTTTCCGTATTGTAGTCAGATAATCGCTGCACTGTCTGCTTGTCCATGGCTGCATATTCTACGATGAATGCGTCATAAAACCGTCCTGTTCTTTCAAGTGCTTTTTTGATTTTGGGCAAATTGCGCCCAATTTTCATAATGATAGCAGCATTTGTATNTTGCAGTTGGTTTTCAAGAGTGGTTTNATCTAATGTTCCCATTAAAACNGTTAGAATGTCATCTCCCCAAGTTATGGGTATGTCAGTTGCAGTCCAAGCAGCTGACATACCAGTAATAGCAGGCACAACTTCAACTGGACATTTATCTTTAACACGGCTGTAAATATGCATGAAAGAACCATAAAAAAATGGATCTCCCTCACATAATATAACTAGATCTATACCAGTTTGTGATAATGATATAATTTTATTAGAATATTTTTTATAGAATTCGGATAACACCTCACTGTAGCGCTTGTCTGACAAAGGAATTTCAGTAGTAATAGGATACTCCATTGCTAATTCTATTACATCCTTGGACAATAAGGTGGATGCGATTTGGCGTGCATGACCAGCACGACCCGCCTTTCTAAAAAAAGCAATGTATTTTGCTTCTCGCACGAGCTTGTCTGCTCGCACACTTAATAAGTCAACTGCGCCAGGACCAACTCCAACACCATAAATTTTACCCATCTTTTTCATTTGAGCTTTTTGATCTCTTTATTTTATTCAAAACCACCTGAAAGAGCATTTATAGCAGCTACCGTTACAGCACTACCCCCAAGCCTTCCAACAGTAATACAACAAGGTGCGGGTGCTGATAACATTAATGCATCTTTGCTCTCTTGTGCGCCAACAAATCCAACAGGACATCCAATGATAGCAGCNGGGCGTGGATAATGAGGGTTTTCAAGTAAATTTAATAGATGAAATAAGGCAGTAGGTGCATTCCCAATTGCAATAACAGCTCCTTCTAGGTAGGGACGCCACAATTCAATTGCTACAGCAGATCTGGTGTTTTTAGCCTTGACTGCCATTTCTCTTACGTTAGGTTCTCGAATGGTACAAATTATCTTATTATTCTTTGGCAGCCTTTTGCGTGTTATACCTTCGCTAACCATTTTGGTATCACATAATATCGGTGCACCATTTTCTATAGCAGCTCGGGCTACGTTGGCGAAATCGGGAGTAAATTTGATCGATTGTGCAAGCTCCACCATTCCTGAGGCATGTATCATACGAACTACAATGATTTCTTCTTCGGGGGTAAAAGCAGATAAATCAGCTTCAGATCGAATAATAGAAAATGATTCCTTGTAAATTGCTTCTCCATTTTTTTCATAATTAAAGGGCATTTTTCCATGTCTTCTTTAGTTAAACCAACTTATTAAACAGAGCTACTTCCGATAGCGATGCATGTTTAGGCTCATCCCACGCAAATCCATTTTCCAACAAATTATATGAGCCATTCTCTCCCACAATGCAAATATCACTCTTTGTTTGCAGCGCACATCCTTTTTTGCATCCAGATAAATGATATGATTTATCAAACTGAATTAATTCGCTTTCACTTAATTTTAATGCCAATCGTTTTGTGTTTATGCTCGCAGATGCACAGCCAGGCATTCCTGTACAAGCTGTAACATTATATCTTAGGTCATTCTTTGTTTTAATAAATTCTTCACTGAGCTTTGGAATTTTATCTATAATTAGGCATCGATTTATAGAGAATATGATTTCTTGCGAGTTGTCTGCTAATTGAAGAAGCTGATTTGCTTTTAATTGACCAAATGGTATCGAAATAACTTGTCTATCTTCCTCAAAACCTGGGTTAAGTGATTTTTTGTTTTCTTGTGGTTTTGTTTTTGCGTAAATATCTGGAACATCAATATTCATTAAAAGCTGATGCATTCTTTCGTAAGGGAGCTTTTTGTTTTGTGAGGAGCTAAACCAATTAAGGGCCTCCAGAATATCGCTTATGAATGTTTTTTCCGATGAAACATATCCCTTCTCGCACCCATCGAATCTAANAAGTAATTTATTGGAATTATCTTTCTCGATTCTAATATCAGCAGAAATATCACTAAGATAGCGCTTTCTGCCACAGTCAATGGCGAACCCAAATTTTACTGGCAGACTAGGAAAGTCGCCAGCGGCATCATATAGCATTTTAGCACAGCGCCAGCCAACTGATTGGTAGGGTATAAAAGGGCNCAGCACAAGATTGATCCNATCANGNACTTCNTTTTTTCCTGAAATGCCAATATTTTGTAAGCCTTTGAGCATAAGAGGATAAGTATTTTGACTCAGACCTCTAATCTGAAGGTTTGCTCTATTAGTAATATCCAAAAAACCATTTCCATAACGCTCTGATAGAATCGCGATCTTTTGTGCTTGCCTGCTCGTTAGTCTGCTAAAAGGAGGTTTTATTCTAATAAGTAATCCATCTCCAGATTTCATTGGTATAAGGGTTGATGGACACCATCCTTTAGCACTTGGTTTATTCATTCTACTGTCTCAAATTTAGCATGAATAGAATTGCGCCTAGTTTGCCACAAACCAGATTTATATAATTTTTCAAAACANTCTTGCATGGCTTTAAGTGCTNCTGGATTAGCTTCCTGCATAAAACAAACAATTTCCTGATTTCCAAGAGTAGCGTCGTGGAAACTATCAAAAAGATGACTCCCAACGGCATTCGCTAAATTTGCAAAAGCTGCCATATGTAATAACGTGGCAGCAATCTCTGCAGCTCCTCGATGCCTNTGACGCATCATGCTATCAATCCATTTAGGATTGGAAGCTCTTGCATATACAACCCTTGCAATTTCCTCAGAAAGGCTTCTTGTGATAGGATTTTCTGGATTTGTATTATCTAAATGATAGAGATTTACCTTCCCACCAAGTTCTGCTTTTGCAGCAGCAAATCCGCCTTCATGAGCCGCATAATCTGAGGATATTAGGATATCCGTCTCTCTTAAATCTTGCATATGAATAAAGCTATCTGCTTTCTGAATGCGAGATATAAGTGCCTGCTTATTTTGAATTACTTTAGAGCCATTTACCGCAAATTGGCTAGCATTAATCCAGGCATTTGCAGCCTTGTTTCTGCCTGTTGCATTAAACTGTTCAGCAGCATCACCCATACCAAGACCATAGGAGTTTGGTGCTGAACTAAATATACGTGCTGAATCTTCCTCTTTTGATCCAACGTAAGGATTAAAATCCTTACGTTCATCTCGTTTACACAATGCATCAATCGCTTGCTGAAATAATGACGATAAAGTTGGGAACACGTCTCTGAATAGACCTGATACACGCAAGGTTGTATCGATTCTTGGTCTGTCTAATATAGCAAGGGGCAAAATTTCAAAACCTATAACTCTATCANAACCTTCCGACCAATTTGGTTTTACACCTATCAAGTGAAGCGCCATAGCAAATTCTTCGCCAGCTGTCCTCATTGTTGCCGAGCCCCATAAGTCTACAATTACTCCAGATGGCCATTCACCTGTATCCTGTAAACTACGTCTTAGAAATTCTTCTGCTAGTTTAATACCCTGTTTAAAGGCAGCTTTAGTTGGAACTGAAAGCGGGTCAGTTGAGAATAAATTTCTTCCAGATGGAAGTACATCTTGCCTTCCTCTATAAGGCGAACCGGATGGTCCTGCAGCAATCATTTTTCCAGATAGGGCGTCAATGATGGATTGACGTTCATTGGAAACTGATAAAGTGGTGTCGAAGACTGTTTGCCTTTGTCCNCCTCTACCAAAAATGTGTAAACCATCTGCAAATTGGCTTTCCTTAATATCACAGACAAATGCGTCAATTCTTGTAAGTATATCTGTAGGGTTTTTATTAAAATTTACTTCNAAATCTTTTGCTATTCCAAGTGACTCTGCTTCACAGATAATATCACTCTTGAGCCTATCGCGTCTTTTTGGATCTAGACCATCTGCGATGGAGAACTCATCAAGTAATGATTCCAACTGACTGAATTGTTCCGGAGTGTTAGCTTCCTTAAGAGGTGGCGGTATATGACCTAAAGTTACTGCACTAATCCTTCTCTTTGCCTGCGCTGCTTCACCAGGGTCATTAATTATGAACGGATAAATGATCGGCATATTTCCTGCCAATACTTCTGGCCAGCAATTATCTGATAATGCTACAGCTTTTCCTGGAAGCCATTCTAAGGTTCCATGTGCCCCAACATGAATAATGGCATCCACTTTCATTACTTTTTGGAGCCATAAATAAAAAGCAACATAACTATGACATGGAGTTCGTGAAATATCATGGTATTCACCTTCTCTATTTTGTTTGATTCCGCGCTCTGGTTGCAATGCAACCAGAGCATTTCCAAATGACAAACTGGTAAAGTTGAAACTACCATCCACAGCGAGTAAATCAGCTTCGGGTGCTCCCCATACAGAATACAACTCTTCTCGAAGACTCAAAGGCACTTCGCTTAAAGCGGTTTTATAGGATGCAATATCCCAAGACATGGTTTTATGAGTAAGAAGCCTCTCAAAAGATTCTTCTTTTGTTTCTATATTATAACCTAAATCCTCTAATATCGCTTGAGCGGATGCAATAGCATCAAGTCCAACAGCATGCGCCATTTGCCAAGGCCGACCAGGGTAAGTGGATAGGATAAGTGTTAGTTTTTGCTTTGGAATAGGGGTTTTTTGTAATGTATACCATTTTACGATTTTAGCGCATATGGCGTTAATTCGCTCCTCATCAGGTTGATGACCGACAGGTGCGAATTGCAAAGCCTCATCCATTTCTTCTGGTTCTTTAAAAGACGCCACCCCAGCAAATATTCTGCCATCTACTTCTGGTAATACAACATGCATTGCCATATCAGCCGGTGAGAGACCCCTGGCAGCTTCTGCCCATGCGGCACGGTTTGATGTTGAGAGTGCTATCTGGAAAACTGGAACATTGGCCTTATCAAGCGGGGAGTTTCCATCCTTACNTTTCCCTGAAAATGATGTAGCATTTACTATGAGTGAGGGTGTAAAATATAATATTTGTTTTTCTAACCAAGCAGCTGCTTCAGGTGCTTTTAAGGATGGTACAAATAAACTCATTACAGCAAATCCATAGTTACGTAATTTATAGAATAAAGCTGCAATTGGTNTAAGGTCAGCTGATGTAATATATGAGCGATAAAAGGTGATAAGAATGACAGGTTTAGTNTCATAGCCGCGTGCTATAAACGGACAACATANATTATATTCTGGTGTCCAAGCGCCAACATTGCCTATCATCTTACTTCCACTNACAGGACTAACGTAAAGTCCNGCTGCCAACGCTAATTGAGCTAAAGCAGAATGTGCTGCAATTTCGCCCCCCATTTCACAATAATATTGTAATCGTCGCAAAGTTGAGACTGGTACTGTTGATATCTCATCAAGTTGCAAGTCAGTACGGCCATCTGCTGATACAGCAGCAAAGGCTATATTATTTTTTTTTGCAATTTGGGCTACTTGACTGAGCCCATAGGACCAGTATGGCACACCACCGATGAGCCGAACGAGAATACCTTTGGCGTGGCATAAGGTTTTTTCAATATAGGTATCAACTGAAATAGGATGTTTGAGAAGGGAAAGATTAGCAATTCTAACGCTTGGAAACACNTCATTATTTAGCTTTTTAGCGCGATGCCAGCCAGCTGCAAAAGTNNTTAGATCACTGTCTGAAAAAGAGAGAATCACAAGNTCTGCNGNTCTGTGATCTAGGTCTACTGGTATCTCTGTTTCTTCTAATCCATGTCTTTCTACGAAAAGGACGTGCATTTTTCAGTTTAGCTTTCTAAAATTTCTTTAATCGCAGGTATATTGATGTGATTATGTTCGGCAATTACAACGATTTGACCTCGACGAATGTCATCTGGATGCCACATTTTATCAAATTGCGAGCGCACACGTGAGCCTACTGCCTGAACAAGAAGCCGCATAGGCTTACCGGTAATAGAGACAAACCCCTTTACTCTNAGAATGTGTTGTTCGTTTGCCAGTATCTTTATTTTATTTAGAAGAATTTCTGGCGAATCTAACTCTGCTATATTAAAAATGGCACTTTCGAAGTCTTGATGGTCATGCTCCGGCTCATTATCATGATGTGAGGGGCGCTGATCAATATCATTTTCCGCTTCAGCCTCTAATCCCAGAATAAGTCTAGGGTCGATTTGCCCTTCCACCACCTCGATAATGGGGGGGTGGCGGATTGTGTTATTNGCAATAACCCATTTTGCTTTTNTCTTATCAGAACTGCTGGCAAGGTCAGCTTTTGTGAGTAAGATGAGATCAGCACATGCAATTTGATCCTCGAATACTTCAGATAAAGGGGTTTCATGATCAATCGAATCATCTAATTCTCGTTGTGCTTTTACGCCTGCAATATTAGGCGCAAATTGACCCGAAGAAACAGCTTCGGCATCTGCAAGTGCAATAACGCCATCAACTGTAATTTTAGAGCGAATGGCTGGCCATTCGAAAGCCTTAAGCAGTGGCTTTGGTAATGCGAGGCCCGAGGTTTCAATTAAAATATGCTCTGGTTTAGGTGAAAGTGACATCAATTTTTCGATCGTTGGAATAAAATCATCTGCTACGGTGCAGCAAATGCAGCCATTAGCCAACTCCATAATATTTTCTTCTGGGCAATTAGGAATTGCACATCCCTTAAGAATTTCTCCATCAACGCCAATATCACCAAACTCATTAACGATTATAGCCAATCTTTTACCAAGAGGATTTTTCATTAGTTGAGAAATTAGTGTAGTTTTTCCTGAGCCTAGAAAACCCGTGATTATAGTAACTGGTATTTTTGTGATATTTTGCATAAACTCTTTAATTCCCCTTTAATTTTAGTTCTGTTAAGTTTATCCACAATTTATAATCTATTATAATAGGCCAAAATATAATCTTGAATCAAACAACGGTATTGCTCAGAATCCGACCTTTCTTTTTATGTAATTTTCTGATTTCGAATAAACGGACTCCTCTACCCTTATTTACAATTAACAATTAACTGGTTCATACTTTAATTAGTCAATTCATGCCATTCTAGTTTTGATTATTTTTTGCAAAAGGATATGCCTAATGAACGGACATCAGGAAAAAAGACAAAAAGATATTGAGCTTAATAAGATTCACAATCAAAAAATGCAAAAAATTAAAGCTGCCCGAGATAAGCTTATGGCCACTAAAACAGAGGAAAAAGGCCTTATTATTGTTCATACTGGGTCAGGAAAGGGAAAATCCTCTTCAGGTTTTGGAATGATAATGAGATGTATTGCCCATAATATACCATGCGCNGTTGTCCAATTTATAAAAGGAACTTGGCAAACAGGCGAGCGCGAATTTTTGGAAAAAAGATTTCAAAAAGAATGTATTTTTATTGTATCAGGCGAGGGTTTTACTTGGGAGACGCAAAATAGAGAGCTTGATATTTCAGCTGCAAAGTCAGGTTGGGAAAAAGCAAAAGAGCTGATTCGAAATTCAGAAATTAAATTTATATTGTTGGATGAGATCAATATTGCGCTTCGTTATGATTATTTAGATATTAATGAAGTAGTTGATTTTCTTCTTCATGAAAAACCATTTATGACACATGTTGTTTTAACTGGCCGCAACGCCAAGGATGAATTGATAGAAGCAGCTGACCTGGTTACTGAAATGTCACTCATTAAGCACCCGTTTCGTGATGGAATCAAAGCCCAAAAAGGCATAGAGTTTTAAAAAAGGTTCTAACGATATGCCTGCCATAATGATTCAAGGAACAGGTTCTAATGTTGGTAAGACTNTGTTGGTTGCAGGATTATGTAGAGCTGCAAGCAATCGTGGATTGAACGTCTCACCATTTAAACCCCAAAATATGTCTAATAATGCAGCTGTAACCTCTGATGGCGGCGAAATTGGTAGGGCTCAGGCATTGCAGGCACGTGCAAGTAAGAAGCAACCCCATACTGATATGAATCCCATTTTGCTAAAGCCAGAAACAGAAAAGGGCTCGCAGCTAATCATACGTGGCAAATATCAAAGCTCATTCAAAGCACATGAATACGCTAAAATTAAACAGACGCTACTAGAACCAGTTTTAAGTAGTTTTGAAAGTCTTAGATCACAATCTGATTTAGTTATTATTGAGGGCGCAGGCAGTCCAGCTGAAGTTAATTTGCGTCAAAATGACATCGCTAACATGGGATTTGCTAACGCTGCCTGTGTTCCTGTAGTGTTGGTTGCAGACATTGATAGGGGCGGTGTTATTGCACAGCTAGTGGGAACCAAGGCTGTATTATCAAATGGTGATCTTGAGATGATAAAAGGCTTTATCGTAAATAAATTTCGCGGGGATGTAAGTTTATTTGACGAGGGGTACGAGTTTATTAAGAAGCAGACTAAATGGCATGGTTTTGGGGTATTACCCTTTTTTATGGATGCTTGGCGTCTGCCAGCAGAAGATGCTCTTGATATCGGATCTCAGAAACCTAGAAAACCTTCGCGATATAAAATTGCCTGCTTATGTCTTTCTCGAATGGCAAATTTTGATGATTTGGATCCATTATCACAAGAAAAAGAAGTAGAACTTGTTATGATACATGCAGGACAAGTAATACCAGCTGATGCTCACCTTGTTTTGATTCCAGGTAGTAAATCAACTATTTTCGATTTAAAATTTTTGCGAGAGCAGGGTTGGGATATAGATCTTAAGGCACATCATCGCCGTGGAGGATATATCTTAGGTATATGTGGCGGATATCAAATGCTTGGCACTAAAATTTATGATCCTGATGGGCTTGAAGGAGAAGCAAAGGAAACTGAGGGATTAGGATATTTGCAAATAGAAACAATTATGAGGACAAAAAAAACGCTTAATGAAGTAAGTGCTATTCATCTTGGAACTTCTCTTCAAATTAAAGGCTATGAAATACACCTTGGAGAGACCAGTGGAGTTGACTGCCAACGTCCTTTTGCAATGATTGGAGGTAGGAAAGAAGGTGCATCCTCAGTAGACGGGCGCGTGCAAGGAAGTTATGTGCATGGACTTTTCTCTCAAGATAGTTTTAGACGCGCGTTTTTGGATAAATTGGGAATATCCGTAGAAGGGTTTGCCTATGACACACAAATAGAAGACACACTCGACGGGCTGGCTGAACATATAGAGACATATCTTGATGTTGATAAAATTTTTTCTTTAGCAACTTAACTTCTAAAGGCCTTTTCAAGGCGAGCCCAGCCATCCTCTTTTGGAAGTCCAAGCCTTATCCAATATTCAGAATAGCTAAAAATACGTGTCCATATTCTTTGTTTAGCTAGTTTATGCTGTATATCTTTGGCATCATTACATTGATATAAACGAAATAAATTTGTTCCACCTACGGATTCAAGACCATTTTGTTGGGCTATTTTATCAAGACGTGGAGCATCAGCTTCTAACTTTTCTAATGTCTGTTGGCGCCAACTGTCATCCGTCAGAGCGCATGCTCCGATCGCAAGAGCAGGACCTGATACAGCCCATTTACCCAAAGCATATGAAAATTCACTAAGAGTTTTACCACACGAAAAGACGAAACCCAGTCTTAACCCTGCTAGGCCATAAAATTTACCAAAAGAGCGAAAGATAATAATATTTTTGTGATGTTCTGTTAAATGCGGTAAAACTGAAAGATGAGGATATAAGTCACAAAAACTCTCATCAATAATAAGCGTGCCAACAGTATTTGAAAGCTCAAGCAACTCATTTGGTAAAAATTTCTTCCCATCTGGATTATTGGGATTTACGATTATAGCGCAATTAGCATCTTTCATCTCATTAACATTTTGACAACGGGTTATATTCCAATTGGCTCTTTGGAATTGAACTTCATATTCATTATAACTNGGGTATAAAATACATACATTTTTTGTTTTTTTCTTAATTATANAAGGAAGAAGCTGAATCGCTTGCTGGACGCCTGCTAATGGCAAGCAACTAGACTTTGCTTGATAGGCAATTTTGGCNGAGTGAATTGTNGATTCTATAAGTTGCNGATCTGGCAACTCTCTCCATATGTCTGATGAGAGATCAAAAACATTATANGTATAGGGATTTATTCCCGTTGATAAATCAATCCATTCNTTGCGATTNCCTCCGAACTGAGAGATTGCTCTATCTAAATTACCGCCATGTTCACATNTTAGCATTTAAAACCCAGCCTTATTTATCCAAAAAAATAACAGTAAAATTATAGATAACNAAGTAACCCAATTTAGTAAGCGCTTATAGTGTTTCAGCCCAAGAAATATGTCTTCTGACGTAGGTTCTTTTCCCTCTTCGTGCAACCATTCGTCATCGGTTAATTTACCGTCATAATAACGCGGACCTGATAATCGAACATTAAGCGCAGCTGCAAAACCTGACTCAGGCCAACCCGCATTGGGTGAGCGATGTTTTTTAGCATCACGCCACATAACACTAAACGAATAGATAGGGTTTTTTGCTATTAGAACGTAGATTGTCCCCGTTAACCTTGCAGGCAGATAATTAACAAAATCATCTAATTTTGCAGCTGCCCAACCAAATGCTTCATGGGTATGGGTTCGATATCCAATCATAGAATCTAAAGTGTTAATCGCTTTATACACAAACAAGCCTGGGAGTCCGAATATTACGGCCCAAAATAACGGAGCAATTACCCCATCTGAAGTATTCTCAGAGAGGCTTTCAAGACTAGCACGTGCGATTCCGTAATCATCAAGAGTTTTTGCATTTCGTCCCACAATCATAGAAACCGCAGCACGTGCGGATTCAGAATCTGCTTTGCTCAAGGAAAGGGCTACTTTTTCCACATGCTCACTCAAAGATTTTGCGGCAATCCAGGGCCAAATAAGTAATGAAGTTAGAATGGTCCCAAGTCGGTTATCAGGAATAAGTGAAGATATAAACAAGGCAGCTAAAAGACAGACCCCAGTTACAATTAAAACAGTAATGATACCCCAAAAACGCCTAATGCTTGCAGTTGTGTTTGCATTATTAAATGTTTTCTCACAAACGCTAATTAAATTCCCGATTACCACAACTGGGTGAGAAATGCGCCTGAATAACCAATTAGGCCATCCAATAATGCGGTCTATTGTTAAAGCAATAATTATGCAAGCAAGCATGTTCATGCAATGGCACTTTTATTGATTGATACAACAGAGAAATTATTTCTGCCTAAATGGCGTAGACTTGTTGCAGACAAAGTATCAATTTCGCATTTGAGCGCTGATATATGGCTTCCAAAGGCGAGTGCAAGAGCTGCACGAATAACTCCTGCATGAACAAAAAATGTAATCTTCTGAGTTTTCGAACTCACGCANAATTGTTTTATTACAGGGTGCACACGCTCACAAAGTTCNTTAAAACTCTCACCTCCNGGAGGTTTAAAGTTTACAAGCGCTTCTCCAGTAAGCGTTCCTTTATCTGGAAGCTGCGAAAAGGCCTTTCCTTCCCATGCGCCAAAAGATTGTTCCCAAAGGTTATCATGTGTTTGGCGAGGATGACATTCAGATAATATTGCATCGCATGTTTTNTGNCATCTTTTTGCTGGGCTGCATACAATAAGGCTATTATNNGANATTTGNNTNCGAAGGAATAAAATATCATTTGGTAGAATGTCACCTATATCTGCATCATAACGACCATATAGAAAACCACTGGGTTGGCTTGGGGCGTGTCTAACAAAAGTAAGTTGCTTGGAACTAGGTAATAACGTCAAAAATATGTTCCTTTTTGAGCCTGATTAGGCTACGAGTGAAGTCATGGCTTTTTCATTATTAATAACTGGTGGCGCTCGTTCTGGAAAGAGTAGTTTTGCTGAAAAACAGACTCTTAGCTATGGTACATCCGTAATTTATATTGCAACAGCAAAGGTCTACGATAAAGAAATGGAAAAACGAATTCAAATTCATANACAAAGGCGAGGAGATGAGTGGCTNACTGTAAACGAACCCATAGAAATTGCAGATAAATTGTTTGCCNTAGATGGGCAAGGAGCATGCCTTGTTGAATGTTTAACATTATGGCTTTCAAATCTTATGTTTGCAGAAAAGGATGTGTCCGCAGCAACTTCTTCTTTGATTGAAGCCATCACTGCTCGACGTGACCCCGTGATTTTAGTTACCAATGAAGTGGGAAGCGGAATAATACCTGAAAATGAGTTAGCAAGACGGTTTCGTGATGAAGCTGGCCGTCTTAATCAGGTTGTAGCTGAGGCTGTTAATGAAGTCTATACATGTATCTCTGGTATACCACTAAAACTAAAGCCCTAGTTATTTAAGAGAGGATAATTTTTTGGATAACATTTCCAATTTACAAATGGTAGATGATTTTATTAACACTATGCCAAACAAAAATATGCAAGCTGAAGCGGCTGCATCGGTCTATCAAGACCNATTAACCAAGCCNTCCGGCTCGCTGGGGATGCTAGAGGAATTGGCTGTGTTTTTGGCAGGTTGGCAGAATAGTGAGAGGCCAGTTATTGAAACTGCACAAGCTATTATTTTTGCTGGAAATCACGGAATCTGTGAGCAAGGAGTAAACCCATACCCGCAGGAAGTAACTCAACTCATGGTTTCAAATTTTGAAAATGGTGGTGCTGCAATGAATCAGTTGTGNANTTTGAGTGGTGCTGAGTTAACCGTAAAACCTTTGTCANTGGATTNCCCAACCCAGGACTTTACCCAAACAAANGCAATGAGCATGANAGANTTACTCGATGCGATGTCNGNAGGGNNAAAANCTGTNAANAGNAGTGCCAATNTTATTCTTCTTGGTGAAATGGGGATTGGNAACTCAACAGTTTCATCTGCCCTTGCTGCNAGNNTTTTNGGAGGGAGAGTTGCTGATTGGGTTGGNGTAGGAACAGGTTCTGATAAAAAAGGAGTTGCTCATAAAATAGGTATTATTGAAGAAGGTATAGCAAAACATGGTCTATATTCTGATTTATCTGCGATTCTAGCTTTTGGTGGTAGGGAACAAGCTGCCATTTGTGGGGCAATATTAGCAGCAAGATCGGCATCTATACCAGTGTTACTTGATGGATTTATATGCACAGCAGCTGCAGCGCCATTATATGCAATGTCTCCCAGTTTATTAGACCATTGTCTCGTTGGGCATAAATCAGCTGAACCAGGCCATCAAAAGTTACTTCAAGCAATGAACAAAAAACCAATTCTTGACCTAAATATGCGATTAGGTGAGGGTACCGGTGCAGCGCTTGCCTTANGTATTCTTAAAGCTGCTGTAGCATGCCATAATCATATGGCCACCTTTGAAGAACTAGGAATAAATAATTGATGAGATGGACTGTCAAACGCGCAGCAGAGGTGCAAACGGCCTTTTTGCTTCTAACGCGCCTTCCTGCTGGCAAACTCAATACTTATCTGCCTAAATTGACAGATGCGGCATGGGCCTTTCCAGCAGTTGGATTTGTTGTTGGTGGAATTATCGCAGNTATTTACATAACTACATCACAATTCATGCTACCTTCCTTTGCCTCAGCTATTTTTGCATTAATTTTTGGGATTTTTTGCACAGGTGCCATTCANGAGGATGGGCTNGCAGATTGTGCGGATGGTTTTGGCGGTGGTCAAAATAAAGAAAAAAAAATTACGATTATGACAGATAGTGCCATTGGAAGCTTTGGAATGATAGCGCTTATTTTGGTAATGGGATTGCGCATTTTAATGTTGTCATCTCTTCCCTCAACAACAGAAATTGCTACTGGTATAATTATCTGTGCTGTTATTAGTAGGTTCTCCATGGTTGGATACTTATGTTTTTTACCAGCAGCAAAACAAGAAGGGCTTGGCAATCAAGCTTCTGCAGATAATATATATCCCCTTTTTTTTGCAGCCATCGTTGCATTGCCTGCTTTTTATTTTGGTGTTTTTAGTTTTGTATATGTAATTANTTCAATGTTAGTAATTGCTCTTTTTTGGGGAATTATTGCAAAATATCAGATAGGAGGTCAGACAGGTGATGTCTGTGGAGCTGGTCAATTACTGAGTGAGACAATGGGTTGGGTAATGTTAGCATCAATATATGCGGTTTAATGATTGATTTGCATCTACAAATATGTCGGTCTTGTCTACCTGTGACTGATAAAAGTATTCCGGATGATTACGATTGTNAAAATCTTCAAGNTGCTTTGCAGAAAGNAGGACTAAATGCCAATATAATTAGNTCACCTTGTTTAGGTGTTTGNACATCGCCTGTTAGTTTGACACTTCAATCGCCTAATAGAACAACTTATGTTTTCAAAAACGTTGATTTAAAAAAAGACCAAGCAGATTTGATAGCAACATGTAAGCTTTATCTAGCTNCTGATTANGGATGGATTGAAGANGCAANAGGCTGTGGNANTTTTCGTCACTTATTGCACGCAAANATTCCTCCTATCTAGGGTTTTGTATTTAATTCAATAACAGCTGAAATAATCTTATTATCAGCCATAAATGGTCTATGGTCGTTGCTGTATAATGTTATTCGCATTTGCTTTGCATCTTCGGGAATTGTGTCGATATGAAACCAGCTATTATAAAGTCGAGCAATTTTATGTTCATCAATATACAAATGAGCATGCCCCATCCCATCTTTATGTTTGAGCCCAGCAGATTCTGGTGCGAATGTAAAATTACTGGTAATGAGATGTACATTAAATCCAGATACAGGGTCAATTTGGAGTTCTGCTCTNATTGATGGTTCCAANCNATTTTNAGGGATCGNAATAGGNTCTGCNTGGGTTTCTNAGTGGCTAGTTTTGCCTNNATGGTATGCGGTGTCTAAATGGTNCATATTATGCTTATGACCATTAAATGTAACATTGTTCGCACCCGCAATCATAAAGCCAATAAGCCCACTGAAAATAAAACCAATCGCGCAAAGGCCAAGTAAACGGAAGTCTATTTTTCTCATTAGTAATAAAACCCTTTATTCAATTTTTCTGTACGAACTAAATTAGCGAGCAGCACGCACAGTTTCTTTATGAAGAAAAAAAGCAGACAACCCTCCTAGAATAGCCCATGAAACTAGACCTATTCCCAAAGCTCGGCTGGCAAAAAGGGCCCCAATTTCTGTTGGTGCGGGGCCCGTAAACACGTTTGGTTCAGGAGCTCCAAAAATATGAGGAGCAATAATCAAAGTGCTCCCAANAAAAAAGTATTTAATTTTTGGTTTGAAGGCAATTAGCCAAATCCCAATTACGGTCAGAAAAACTGTTGTAAACCACCAAATTTGACGAGATTGAACCTCTGCTGCTGCTACTCCTGGCACTTCTGGTGGAAGTGAAATGGCTGGCGCAAGATGAACAGCGATATATCCTATTATACCCCAAACTATACCTTGATGAAACGTAATCCTATCACCTGATGTTTGCAACCGCAGTGTCATTGCAGAAATGAGTAAAAACGCATAGCCAATGTAAATAATCATACTGAACAGGAGGGAAAGTCCATCTCGAATTGGTTGTAGTGTGTCTAGGCTCTGTTGTGCACTATTGGTAAATTCACCAAAATGCTTTAAAATGCCAGTTTCATAAAGCTCTGAGTGAAGAAGCACGGGTTGTACGAAATACCATTGCAGCAAACCGGCCATCACGCCGCCGAGTGAACCTGCAAATAAACCACTAACAAGAATTCGAAAAAACACGCAGAAACAACCCTTATTAAGCTTTCTAAATTAGTGGCAGGGAAACCCTGTTGCGTGGCGCACATCATGCGCAGCATCNTGCAATATATGAGATTGTGAATGACCAGCTACGTAAATAACTAGCAAACCAAGCAAAGCAGCAAAAATAATGGACAGTATTTGGTATCTTGATTGGCTAAATGACTGAACGAGGGTAACCATTGCTTTCCTTTCTTCGTTTTTTAGTTAAATTTAACCGAATAACATTTTAAAAATTTAACATCAATACTGACTTCATTACAGAATGAAAAAAAAATTTATGCAAGTACGATTTTGAAATTCTTTTCAAAAGAAATCAAGTTTACACATTTTTGTTGTAATTAATCTAAAAGTCTTGCCAATTTGTTGAGGAAACAAGTTTTTAAATGAAGAACTAACATAATTTATTAGCAAATGATTTTCTAAAGACTTTGAATCAATGATAAGGAAAAACCTATAACCCCACCAAGTAATCCACCCCACACAACAAGCCATCCGAGGTGAGATTGAATAATATCTTGAATAATTTTTTTAACTTGCGCTGGAGTTAAATCTTTTAAACGATTATTAAGTATTGTTTCTATTTGGTTTTTAAATTCTTCAATGTTGGATGAAGATAAATTNTTATTNGGTGCCTCGATAATTTGTTGGGTAATTTCAGATAATTTATCAATAATCGGTTCCCTCAATGGCTCAAGTGCTTTTTTGCCCCCAAACATTCCAAGCATACTGCTAAACTGAGAGGTCATTATCGCATCTGATAGGTTCTCAAAGATCACATCATAGTTAATTTTTGAATAGATAGACTCCCTCGACTTTTCCTCTGTTTGTTTTAAAAAGAGGGCAATGTTTTCTTGATTAAAAAATTCTTCCATCACAAGTGATTTTATACCCATTTTGAATTCTTCAAATTTGTTGGGTATGATTCCAGAACCATATAGCAAAGGCACTTTTTCAAAAAGCATATGAATAGCAAGCCAGTTGGTAAGACTGCCTGAAAGCGCGAATAGTCCAGTCATAAANAGGATTTGTGTTGAGTCTAATATTAGATATCCAGCAAGAACAGCTACGACAGCTAGAAAATTTGTTGCAACTGATTTGTTCATTGAGTCTGTACCCTGCATTAAATATTTTATAATTGCAGTAATTCGCAACTATCTAAAACTATTTTTTCATTAAAATAATAATTTTCATTAAAATAATAAACTGAATAAATGTAAATTTAAAGTTTCATGCGTTATTATATTTCTTCTAACGTGTTATAATAGTTAGAAGAAATAGTATTTAGCTAATAACGTGATTTTAGGTAATAAGTAAGGCATTGACTTTTTTGAAAAATTTGAT
>FUFK010046633.1_pt1 | contig 26252 bp, 21 predicted proteins | sample 1021851 | NCBI WGS metagenome assembly FUFK01 (sample SAMEA51879418, study PRJEB19060) | metagenome
GAGCAAAAATCTCAAGAAATTTGAGACAAAAGGAAGACATTAAAATTATTCTGGAATTTTAAAAAATGCCACAAAAAACGAATTTAAATATAAGTCCATATTACGACGATTTTTCCAAGGATAATCAGTTCTATAGAGTCCTATTCAATCCGGGTAGACCAGTACAGGCTCGTGAATTATCAACTTTACAATCAATTTTACAGGATCAGATTGAAACGTTTGGTAGTCATATGTTTAAAGAGGGATCAATGGTCATCCCCGGAAACACAAATTATGACTATGAATATTACTCATTAAAGTTAAATTCTGATCATTTAGGAACACCAGTATCATTATATGTTGAAAATTTAAAAGGAAAAATATTAAGAGGTGAAGAAAGTGGCATAAAAATAAAAATTGATAATTACGCATTACCTGAAAATTCTGAAGAAATTACACATTTAACTTTATTTGTCAAATATATCGACTCAGGTGATAATAATGAAGTTGCATTTATGACTGATGGTGAGAATTTAGTCATTGAAGAGTCATTCATATATGGAAATACTCAAATAACTGCTGGAGAAACAGTTGCATCTCTTATTGATCAAGAAGCATCTAAAACAGGTTCTGCTGTTTCAATTGGAGATGGTGTTTTCTTTATTCGCGGTCATTTTGTAAACGTATCTGCTGATAAGATAGTACTTGATCCATATTCCAATATACCAAATTATAGAGTTGGTCTTTTCATTCAAGAGGAAATAGTTCAAGCAAAAGATGAATCTTCATTATTTGATAATGCTAGAGGATTTTCAAACTTTGCAGCACCCGGTGCAGACCGTTTACAGATTAAAACTACTTTAACAAAAAAACCATTAAATGACTACAATGATAAGAATTTTGTAGAATTAATGCGTCTTGATGACGGGCAACTTAAAAAAAATGAACAAAAACCAGATTATTCACTTATAAAAGATTATTTTGCAAAAAGAACATATGAAGAATCTGGAAACTATTCTGTTGGTAATTTTAAAGTTGATATTGCAGAGTGTTTGAATGATGGAGTATCAAACGAAGGTATTTTCTTAGAAAATGAGCAAACTGATCAAAGAAATACCCCTGATGAATCATTAATGTGTGTTAGGGTTTCTCCCGGAAAAGCATATGTAAGGGGTCATGATATTGAAAAATCTGGTACATCAATCATTGATGTTGATAAACCAAGAGACAAGGCAGAATTTAAGTCTGCAAAGGTAAATTTTGCATTAGGAACTTTGTTTAAATTAAATAATGTTCATGGTTCTCCAGTAATAGGTTTAAACAATACACCTTCAGGTTCAACTGTTTCCTTTATATCTGAAAGAAAAGGCACTGGTAATAACCCAGCTCCAAGTGGGAGTGAAATGGGAAGAGCAAGGATATATGCATTTGAAAATACTGATGCTTCCTATAAAGATGCAACGACTCAGTTTGATCTTTACCTTTATGACATTCAAGTATTCACAAAAATAACAGTAAATGTTGCATTATCTAGTTCTGAATTACCAATCGGTAGTTTTGTTGAGGGATTGAGCAGTGGTGCAACAGGTTTTGCAGTATCTGCTGGTAGTGGTAATAACGACCATAATTTAGATCAGGTATCAGGAACATTTATTGAAGGTGAAAATATTAGGATAAATGGTGATAATTCATTAACTAGACAAATTACAACTGTTATAATCAGCAGTCTTAATGACGTAATGTCAGTTCATCAAGAGAACACATTTATATCAGGTGCTGATTTTTCTGGTGATTTAGTATTAGAACCAAAATTAATAAAAGAATTAGGACTTGGAGACGAAGTTAGTATAAGTGCAGCTTCGGGTGGCACATCAACACTAACATGTGCTGGTAAAACATTCGGATCCTTAAAAGTAGGTGATCATATCATGGTCAATTTTCCATCAGATACTAATGGCCCAAGAATAAATCGTATAAATTCAATTTCTGGTGATCTTAAAACACTTACATTAGCAGCGACAAACACTGTCACAAATGTTAGCACTGGAACATTATTAGCAAGTCAAACACCAACAGGTATTCATCGCGCTCACCCAAAAATATTTTTGAATGATGCTGGATTATATGCCAAACTTCAGAAGAAAAATGTTTCTGACGTATCATTAGCACAATCAAAACTATTCATCAAATCACAAGTAGAAAAAACTGCATCTTCTAATACTTTAACAGTAAGTGTTTCTGATTTAACAGATATAAGTGGTGCATCCTTTGTGCCTTTTGATGCTGATCGTTATAGTATCTCCAAAAAAACATCAACTGACACCACACATCAAACATTAGAGGAGAGTCAAGTTGTATTAAATGCAAATAATCAATCAATTACATTTAATAATCTTGTAAATGGTGCAAAGGTTGTTAATGTTACTCTTGAAAAAGACATAATTTCACAAAAAACAAAAAATATTTCAAGAAGCAATTCAATAGTTATCAACAAAACTAACGCAGGAATAGCCACTCATGGACTTACTACAGCAACTGGTTATGGATTAAGAGTTCAAGATAAAGAAATATCTTTAAACACACCAGATGTATATAATGTTGTCGGTATATTTGAATCAGTCAATTTAGCAGATCCAGTATTAGATAAATTAGTTTTTGTTAGTGGTTTATCACTTAATACCACTACAGTTTTAGGAGAAAAAATAAAAGGTGCGGAAAGTGGTGCTGTTGCTATCTTAGCAGGTCAGACAAACGCAACAACTCTTGAAATTATTAGAGTTACTCAGCAAGATTTCATAATTGGTGAGTCAATAACATTTGAAGAATCAAGTATAATAACAAATTTGCAAGGAACAATTGCAGGATTATATAAAGACATTACATCTAATTTTATACTTGATGATGGAAATAGAGAAGAATATGCTGATTACTCTCGAATAGTTAGAAAAGATGGGTCAACAGTTCCATCAAAAAGAGTCAGAGTTATTTTTGATAAATTTACAGTTCCAGCAAATGATACCGGTGACGTATTTACGGTTGGATCATATTTAGCAAACAGTTTTAAAGATGTTCCATTACTCAGAAATGGACTAAGAGCAAGTGATACTTTAGATTTTAGACCAAGAGTTGCTGATTATACTGGAAGTGGATCACCTTTTGCTTTTGGATCAAGAGAATTTGATGCTTCAGGCACAAATTCAACATTAGTTCCTGCACCAAATGAAGCATCAACACTTGATTTTAAATTTTATCTACCTAGAATCGATAAATTAATTTTAGATGCAAGCGATAATTCTGGAGATGCATATACAGATGGTGATTTCCGTATACTAAAAGGTGTATCATCAGAAAATCCTGTAGTTCCAGATGATGTAGAGACTGCGATGACGATTGCAACAATCGAAGTCCCTCCATACTTATATGACGTTAAAAACGCTGTGGTAACGGAGGTTGATAATCGTCGTTATACGATGAGAGATATTGGAAAATTAGAAGATAGAATTGAAAATCTTGAAGAATTGACATCCCTGTCATTACTTGAATTAGATACAAAAGGTCTTCAAGTACAAGATGCTGATGGATTATCAAGATTTAAAACNGGATTTTTCGTAGATGACTTTAAAAATACAAATTTACTAGATCGTGCAAATCCAGATTGTAAATGTGATGTGATTGCAAGTGCTGAAAATTTAGTTACACCAACTGATTTTTATTCACTTAAACCAGAATTAGCACTTGATAATTCCATTAATTCTTCCACTGCTGATTTTTCTGATAATTTAGCGTTACTAGATTCAGGTGTAAGAAAAACTGGTGATTTGATAACTCTTGATTATGAAGATAAAGTTTTATTAGAGCAACCACTTGCATCAAGAGTCGAAAATGTTAACCCTTTCAATATGGTTTCATTTATTGGTAATATGGTTTTAAGTCCAAGTGCAGATACTTGGACAAGAAATATTATTTTAGATGATGGTACAAGAACTGTTTTAGGTGACACAAATGAGACATTCACAAATGACCGTATTGTAAGTAGTGAACCTGATACACATATTAGATCAAGAAACGTTTCATTTGATACAAGTAGTATTAAACCATTAACAAGATTTTATGCTTTCTTTGATAGTCAATCAGGGATAGATATAATTCCTAAGTTGATTGAAATATCAATGGACTCTGGATCATTTGATATTAATGAGACAGTTGAAGGTTTTGATGGAGCAAGAAGAATATTTTCAATAAGAACTTGTGCACCTAATCACAAAACTGGAAGTATAAGTTCACCAACAACTGTTTATACAACAAACCCTTATAATTCCGGTCTTACATTACCAAGTTTATATTCTGCATCATCCACTGTTTTAAACGTGGACATTGCAAGTTTAGTTGAAGAGGCACAAGGTAGATTTTTTGGATACATTGAAGTTGGAACAAAATTAGTTGGTTCAACAAGTGGTGCGACTGCAACAGTGTCTGCAGTAAGATTGATTTCAGATGCTGTGGGTGATTTAAGAGGATCTTTCTTCTTCCGTGATCCATTTGGAAGTCCGGTTCCACAATTAAGATTTCAAAATGGAACAAAAACATTTAAGTTAACATCGAGTTCAACTAATGGAAGACCTCTATTGGGAGATCCAGCTATCAGTATGGTAGAGACAACTTATCGTACAAGTGGTGTGGTAGATACCTTTAGGCAATCATCAGTGGTTGTTCGTATTCCACCTCCACCTCCAATACCTGTTGTATTTAATATCACAAATGAATTTATTACAAATGAAATAACTAATGTCACTAATGTCACTGAAGTTACCAATGTTACCAATGTTACCAATGTTACCAATGTTACCAATGTAACTCAGAATGTCATTCAAGGACGCAGAGGTGGAAGAAGAAGAACACGTAGAAGAAGAAGGTCGGGAAGAAGAGATCCTTTGGCACAATCATTTACGGTTGATGAGAGTGGTGCATTTCTTACCGGAGTTGATTTATATTTTAGAAAAAAAGATGTAAAAGAAAAACTCACAGTTCAAATAAGAACAATGGAATTAGGAATTCCAACACTTCTTCTTGTTCAAGATTTTGCACAGGTTGTTTTAGAACCATCTCAGGTTAATATCTCAGAGGATGCTTCTGTAGCAACTAGAGTTAATTTCCCTTCTCCTATCTATCTTGAGTCAGGTGAAGAATATTGTGTTGTCCTTCTAGCTCCTTCTAGTAATAATTATGAAGCATGGGTAGGTAGAATGGGAGAACCAACAATTGAAACACAAAGTTTACCAGATGCTGAAAGTGTTGTTATATCAAAACAGTATATTGGTGGAAGTTTATTTAAATCACAAAACGGATCAATTTGGACTCCAAGTCAATTTGAAGATCTTAAATTGACATTATATAAAGCGGACTTTGTAGAGACTGATGCTGAAGTCATATTTTATAATCCAGAATTAAATTATGAAAGTAGTTTGATTCCAACCCTGAAAAATAATGCAATCAGAACTTTACCAAGAAAGATGAAAGTTAAGATTGATACAGGTGCTACAGCATCTGAGATCGCAGTTGGTAAGAGAATTGCTGCAGGAGTTGCTGGCATTCATACAACACCAAATGGAGTTGTTGAGAGACTTGGTGGTGTTGTTTCTGCTGTCTCCCGCGAAAATGATGGATCTGGATATGAAGCAAGTCTTTCTGGACAAACTGTAAGTACATTCAATGTGACTGGTGGTGGAACTGGATTAACATTGAACATTAATACTGGATCAGATGGTGTGTTAACAGGTGCTGCAATCAACGCTAATGGAAGTGGTTATTCTGTTGGAGATGTCGTAGGTATTGTAACCTCTACTCTTGGTGCTGGACAACAATCTGGATCTGGAGCGTTAATTTCAATTGATTCAATTTCTGCAACTGATACATTATATCTTACAAATGTTCAGGGTCAGACATTCTCAAATAATGCTCCGCTTCTTCATCACAATGGAACTCAATTTGTTGCTTTAACAAATAATAAATTAGTTGATGGCACAGTAAATACACCAATTGACTCACTTCATGCCGGAAATGTAATTGAAATTTCTCAATATAATCACGGTATGCATTCTGGAAATAACAAATTAGAGATTTCAAATGTTCAACCTGATACTCAACCAGTTATCTTAAATGCAGCAATAGGTTTATCTACAAGTGTATTGTTACTCGATGATCCTGCTAGTGGTGCAAATGCAACATTACCATTTGCTGAGTTTGAAGGAAAACCTGTTACAGCAGGATTTGTCAAGGTTAATAATGAGATAATGAAATATACAACGGTTGATTCCAGTAATGAATCATTGTATATCTCTGAAAGAGGAATAAGCGGTAGTGCAATTCGTGAGCATGCAAAAGGAAGTTTAGTTTACAAATATGAATTTAATGGATTCTCCTTGACTGGGATTAATACTGATCATCAATTACCATCAACTTCACTATTGAGAACTGAGAGTGATATTGATAAGTATTACATTGAAGTTCCTAGAAGTGCTGGAAGAACGAGTGGTGATGATATGATGAATTTCTTTGATGATTCATTTGGTGGAGGCAATGAAATATTTGTATCACAGAATATTCAATATAATCAAATCTATCCTTTAATAAATCACATCACACCCGGAGAAACAGCTTTATCTGCTCGAATTAGAACAGTAAGTGGAACAAGTGCAGGTGGAAACGAGGTTTCATTCCTTGATCAAGGATTTGAAGATGTTAAATTAGGTGCAATTAAAACACTTTCTTCACCTAGATTGATCGCCTCTCCGATTAATGAGACAGAGAGATTGGATGATTTACCATTAAATAGATCAAACACACTAGCAGTTAGATTTTTAACTGGTGATGCAAATTTATCACCAGTAATTGATTTAATGAATACTTCAATCATTTACATTAGAAGTCGTTTAAATAAACCAGTAGATGATTATGCTTTAGATTCAAGAGTTAAATTAAACTCTAATGATCCACACGCTGGAGTTTATATTTCCAATCGTGTTGATTTAAAACAACCTGCAACTTCTCTCCAAGTGTTTATAAGTGCACAAAGAGCTGAATCTGCTGATTTCAGAGTTTTATATAAATTATTTAATTCTGAGATACCTGATGCCGAACAATCATATGATTTGTTCCCCGGATTTGATAATCTTCTTGATAAAGATGGTGATGGTTTCGGTGATGAGGTTATTAACGCTGCTAGAAATAGTGGTAGACCTGATGCAAAAATCCCATCAAGCACAGATAATGAATTTTTAGAATATCAGTTTACCGCTGATAATTTATCAGAATTTACTGGATTTGTAATCAAAGTGGTGTTTAGTGGCACAAATGAAGCAGAAGCACCAAGATTAAGTGATCTACGAGCGATTGCATTAGCATGATACGAGTAGAGGGACATAAACATCTTTATCGCGATGAAAAAAGTGGAGCAATCATAAATTGCGATACTTCTGGATACATGCGATATAAAAAGATGAAAAATAAAAAATTAACTGAAAAATCGGAAATAGACGCTCTCAAATCTGAGATAGATACTCTCAAGGGACTTCTGAACGAACTAATTATAAATAAACTATAGATCATACTATATCATTGCATAAATGTCAGTATATGTTAGCAATCTTGTAATCAACACAGGTGCTACCTTCCAACAAACATTTTCATTAGAAAATATCACATCTAATTCTGCATTAGATCTTAACGGATTTACTGCAATGTCTCAGATGAGAAAACACGCAGGAAGCACAGGTATTGCAGCAACCTTTACAGCGTCAATACAAAACGCAGATAATGGTCAGGTGCAAGTTGGTTTATCAAGTGTTAGCACTGCTACGTTAAAACCCGGAAGGTATGTTTATGACGTAATCGTTTCCGATAGTGTAGGTGAAGTAACGAGAGTTGTTGAAGGATCTGTTTTAGTAAGACAAGGAGTGACCCGTTAATGGCAAACATTAGAGTCCGTGTTGGACAACAAAATGCAACCAAAGTCGTATCCTCATTAGCAGGAAACGTCAGTGGAACGCTTGCAGGTCTTAGTGATACAGAGGTCAATAACCCACAAAATGGAATGGTTTTAGTTTTCAATTCAGCAACACAAAAATTTGAAGCAACTTTAACATTAACACCCGGATCGACACAAAATTTGGATATCAATGGAGGTAACTTTTAGAAATGGCTAGTATTATACGAGTAAAAAGATCTACGGGTACAACAGCTCCCGGTAGTCTTCAGTTCGGTGAACTTGGTCTAACAATCGGTACTGGTACTCAGGCAAACAAAGGAGAAAGACTCTTTGTTGGTGATAACTCAGGCAACGTTGATGTTGTCGGTGGTCGTTATTTTACCGACTTGATGGTTCATGCACCGGGAACAGTCACTTCAGTGACAAACCCAACAACTGCTGCAAATGGATTTGTTGCAATATTGGATCAAAATAGAAAAGTTGATGAATGGAATGTAGATAATTTAACATTGAATGGTAATACATTTTCTTCAACAAATACGAATGGAGATATAAACATCGATCCAAACGGTTCAGGAGAGATTGTCATACCCGATGATACTTTCTTATCTTTTGGTGCTGGTAAAGATTCAAAAATTGAATACGATGAGAATGGAGATGATCAGTTAAAAATTACTGGTGCTGATATTAATATTGATATTACAACACAGTCAAACAGCACTGGAACTGGTGCTCTGATAGTAGATGGTGGTGTTGGAATTGCAAAAAACTTAAATGTCGGTGGAAATTTAAATATTTCAGGTATTGTAACCTTTAGTGATCACATCAGACTTCCTGATAATAAGGAAATTAGGTTGGGTGATAGTAATGATCTAAAACTGGTTCATAATGGCACGGATAGCGTTATATCTAATACCACAAATGATTTGAATATCATTAACACAGGTGATGATATTAATATTACTGCAGCTGATGACTTTACATTAAAAGTTCAAGGAAATGAAAATGCAATTACTGCTATCGGAGATGGAGCAGTAAGTTTATTTTTTGATAATGTTAGTAAAGCACAAACTCGTATTGATGGTTTCAACGTTGATGGAACATTAGAGACAAACAACTTTGTAGTAGTTGGTGTTTCTACAATTACTGGTAAGGTATTTAATACTGGTGGAATCGAGATTGACAATATTGGAATCTCATCAAATAGAATTCAAACAAGAGCAGGTGGTGGAAACCAATTATTCATTGATCCATATCCTGATGGTTTAAGTAACGAAGGTACAGTTATCATTAAAGGTGACTTACAAGTTGACGGTACAACCACTACAGTTAACTCTACTACATCAACTGTTAATGATCCAATCATGCGTGTTGGTGATGTAACAAGTATCAGAACTGTGATGACAGCAGTATCCAGTGGTGCAAATACCATTGTTGTTGACTCAGTAACAGGTCTACAAACTGACGATGTAATTACCGCGACAGGAATTCCTGCTAATACAACAATCAGTTCAATCAACACTGGAACAAAAACTCTTACCATTAGTAATAATACTAGTGCAGGAATTACCACAACAACACAGTTAACAATTACTCACGCAAAGGATACTAACACTGACCGTGGTATTTCATTCAACTACAATACAAGTTCTGGAACAGCAAATAACAAACTTGGTTTCTTCGGAATGGATGATAGTCAGGTTGGAGCAAATGGTTCTAGAGTATGGACATATGTACCAGAGGCGACTAATACTGCCGAAGTAATTTCAGGTACAAAAGGTTATCTTGATATTAAAGGTATCTACTATCAGTCTGGTGATTTCTCAACTCATGGTGTTGTTTACTTTGATAGCACTGGATTACAAAACTCAACCACTGCTCCAAGTGCAGCAACCATAACTTCAACTCAGTTACTAACTGCAGTCACAGAAATAGCGATCACATTACCAAGTGCTCAGTCAGTAACTGAAGGTGATTTAGTCACACAAGCAGGTGGTGGATCACAGCAAGGTGTTGTCAAAACAACATCCAACTCAACTACAGTTACATTAATTGGTGTGACTGGAACATTTAATACTTCTGCTGATTTGATATTAAATGGAACTGGCACCGGAAAAACACCTTCCGCTGTCTCAACTACATACACTAGTAAACCCATGTGGACAACAACGATCGACGGGGGTACGTTCTAGCCTTAAAAAACCATGAATTCACAAAATAATGACGTTGATGTAAACACTTTGATTAAAATTTATAATCAAAAAATATCAACACTTACAAACCAAAATATACTTTTGGAAGCAAAATTGACCACTGTAATGACTGACTTTAATGATGAGAAAACTCAATTAGCAGCAAAAGCACTTGAGTGGCAAGAAAAATACGAAAACCTAGCAGCTGAGGTAGAAGCAGAATAATGGCAAAACCATCCACCAGACAAGGATTAATCGACTATGCACTTAGGAAACTAGGTGCTCCTGTGCTGGAAATTAATATTGACGATGATCAAATTGATGATCTGGTGGATGATGCGTTGCAACTATTCAATGAAAGATGCTTTGATGGTGTCGAAAGAATGTATTTGAAGTATAAGTTTACTCAAAATGACATTGACAGAGGAAAGGCACATAATCAAACTGGTTCTACAAATACTGTAGGTTTAGCAGCAACCACAGGAACTTCAACAAATATCACTGGATATGGTACAACAACTTCACAATTTGTTGAGACTAGTAATTTTATTCAAGTTCCAGATAGTGTAATTGGTATAGAGAAAATTTTTAAGTTTGATACCAGTTCAATATCAGGTGGTATGTTTAGTATCAAGTATCAGTTATTTTTAAATGACTTGTACTATTTTAACTCTGTTGAATTACTACAATATTCAATGGTCAAGAGTTACTTAGAAGACATCGACTTCTTACTAACTCCTGAAAGACAAATAAGATTTAACAAAAAACAAAATCGTTTGTATATTGANATGGATTTNAANTCCATGAGCACNGANGATTATATTGTTATTGATTGTTTTAGAGCATTAAATCCTGATGATTTTACAAAGGTCTACAATGATCCTTTCGTAAAGATGTATCTTGTTGCATTGATGAAAAGACAATGGGGTCAAAACTTAATCAAATTCAGAGGAGTCAAACTTCCCGGTGGATTAGAATTGAATGGAAGAGAAATATATGAAGATGGTGAAAGAGAATTAGAATCAATTAAACAAAAGATGCAACTCGAATACGAGTTACCTCCATTTGACTTTATCGGGTAGAATGTATGGCACTCAATCCCTTTTTTCTACAAGGATCTCCCGGTGAGCAGAGATTAATTCAAAATCTCATAAATGAGCAGTTGCAAATTTATGGGGTTGAGGTTACTTATATTCCAAGAAAATTTGTTAATAAACAGTCTATCATCGAAGAGGTGCAATCATCTAAATTTGATGATAATTTTTTAATTGAAGCATACGTGAATACCTATGAGGGATATTCAGGTGCTGGTGATATCATGACAAAGTTTGGTGTCAGTTTAAGAGATGAGATTACTCTTACAATATCAAAAGAAAGATTTGAAGATTTCATTGCACCATTTTTAAATGATGATGAATACGAACTTGCAACTCGTCCTAGAGAAGGTGATCTAATATTCTTCCCATTAGGAACAAGATTATTTGAAGTTAAATTTGTAGAGCATGAACAACCTTTCTATCAGTTAGGTAAAAATTATGTTTATCAACTACAATGTGAACTCTTTGAATATGAGGATGAGGTTATCGATACCGGTGTTGATGAGATCGATCAGGAAATTGAAGATGAAGGATTCATTACAACTCTTAATCTTGTAGGATCAGGTGTAACTGCAACAGCAACTGCTGCTATTTCAGTGAACTCAGGATACTTGAATTCAATCACACTTCTAAACGATGGTAGTGGATACACAGGCACTCCAACAGTTTCTATCAGTACAAGTAGGGTATCTGGTGGTACAAACGCATCTGCGGTTGCCATAACGACTGAAAGATCAGGTGTATTCTCAATCAAAGAAATTATACTTACAAACCCCGGTTCAGGATATACATTTGCTCCAAGTATTAGAATTCTTGGAGGAAATGGAAGCGGAGCGATTGCAACTTGTAACGTGGTGACATCAGGTCAGGGTGTAATTAGTTTCAACCTTACTCAAGAGGGAAGAGGTTATACAACAAATCCTGCTGTAACTGTGGCAGGGCCAACAGGTGTAGGAACAACTGCAATAGTTACTTCAGTTATAGATATTGGAAGTGGTCAGGTATCTTCTTTCAGATTTACAAATCCCGGTGCAGGATACACTGCTTCTCCAGCAGTTACAATTGCAGATCCAGATATTATTACAGGTCGTGGTAATTATCTCTACAATGATCTAGTTGTTGGACAAACATCAAATACCGAAGCAAGAGTAAGATCTTGGGATGCAGATACAAAGGTTTTGAAAGTTGCAAATGTGGGTATTGGAACAACAATCAGAGGATTTATTCCCGGTGAAGAACTTAGAATTCAAACTGGTATTGGTGCGACTGGATTAAAAATTCATAAGACTGTATTCACTGCTGGATTTACTACAACAGGTAGAAATTTAAGTGGTCTAACCACAGTGTTCAATGTAGGAACTGCAAACACCACTAAATTTAATGTTGGAGATGACGTTGGTGAAATTGAAAATGTAATCGGTGCAGGTGTCACTATTCATTCAATTGGTTCTTTTGGTAATGTATTCATGAGTGAGAGAACATTAAATACTGGATTCTTACAGATGCAAACTATATCTGTTGGAAGCACATCATTTATATCTTACAATATACGTCAATATGATGATCGTGATATATATGATGATTACAGTAATAATGATGAATTTGAACTTGAAGCAGATGAGATCATTGACTTTGCTGAAACTAATCCCTTTGGTACATACTAATGTTAGGAACCTATTTTTATCACGAAATACTTAGAAAGACGGTTATAGCGTTTGGAACATTATTCAATGATATTCACATTCGTCATAATGACAATACTGGCAAATCAATCAGCGATATGAAAGTTGCATTGGCATATGGCCCGATGCAGAAATTTTTAGCAAGACTTGAGCAACAACCTGATTTAAATCGTGCTACTCAAATCACATTGCCTCGTATGTCCTTTGAGATGACAAATATTTCATATGATGCTACAAGAAAATCTACAATCACACAAACATTCAAAGCATCTGATGGATCTAATTTGAGAAAAGTATTCATGCCAGTACCATATAATATTGGTTTTGAATTAAATATTTTGGTTAAACTAAACGATGATGGACTACAAATCATAGAACAGATTTTACCATTCTTCCAACCATCTTTTAATTTAACTGTAGACTTAGTAAGCGTAATTGGAGAGAAGAGAGATATCAGTGTTGTATTAGATAATATTTCATTCCAAGATGATTATGAGGGAGACTTTGCAACAAGAAGAGCGTTAATCTATACACTTAATTTTACAGCAAAAACATATCTATTCGGCCCAGTCGCAGATACTCCAGAAGGTCTTATCAAGAAAGTTCAGTTGGATTATCATACCAATATGGATCGTGAGAATAAGAGAAGAGAACTTCGTTATGTTGTAACACCAAAAGCAGTCAAAGATTATGATGGTGATAATACTGCTGTTCTTACATTTAATATTAGTGCAACAGAGGTTAGATTCACTGTAAATGATACGACAAACTTTACAGTTGGTGATCGTATTGTAATTGATAGTGAAGTCATGCAGATCAAAGAAAAACCAGATGCAACCACTTTAGTTGTGAAAAGAGGATTTGATAGAACACTTAAAGTAGAACATCTTGAACAGGCAAGAGTAAATAAATTAACTACAGCAGATGATAATCTTATAGATATTGGTGATGACTTTGGATTTAGTGAGACATCAAGCATCTTTACAGATTCATTGCAATTTAATCCTGCAACAAGGACAGACTCATGATGAACACAAATTTTGGCAGTATTGAAAAATCTCTTAACGTAGAAACATCGATTGTCAAAAAAGATGAAAAACCAGAATTNCCNAATGTAGTTCTTAAGAAAGATGATGTNGAAAAAGATTACAAATATACAAGAGGGCAGTTATATTCACTGATTGAAAAAGGTCAAGAAGCAATNAATGGTATCATGGAAGTTGCAGGTGAAAGTGCAAGTCCAAGAGCNTANGAAGTTGCAGGTCAGTTNATTAAATCNGTTGCAGATAGCACTGATAAATTAATGGATCTTCAGAAGAAGATGAAAGATATTGATGANGAAAGNACNAANACACAAAATAATGTCACAAATAATGCCTTGTTTGTAGGGTCTACAAGNGAGTTATCAAAACTNCTAAAACAAGGTATTCTAAATAATAATGATTCAAAAACTACTGAATGATGAAATCCTGTAAAAANGGATACTACTATTGCAACACTGAACAAAAGTGTAAACCNATTCCTGATGGTTATACTGTCAAGGATGATGGTTTTCTTGTAAAGGAAGACAAGCAAATTTTAAAGATTGTCAAGCAACTCAGAAAGTCAGTTAAGAGTCATGCGAAACAAGCAGATACCCTTGAAAAGAAAGTTGATGAAGCAGCGAATCCTGCACAACAGGCAGCGATTGCAATCGATATGAAAAAGAGGGGTAAGAAACCAAAGAACATGACAGAAGAAGGTCTTCGTGCATGGTTTGGTAAATCAAGTGGAACTACTAAGTCTGGACGCAAAGTAAAAGGTTGGGTTCAAGTTGGTGGTAAATATGATGGAAAACCTTGTGCTCGTCAACCCGGTCAGAAATCAACTCCTAAATGTGTCTCCTCTTCAAAGAGAAGATCCATGAGTGATAAAGAAAGAGATAGTGCTGCAAGAAGAAAGAGAGCAGCAGATCCTAATCAACCACAAAAATCTGGTGCAGCAGCACCAACAATGGTATCAACCGATCCGAAAAGAAAAATGAAAGAAGAATTTACAACATTACCTTTGAGATTAGAGATTCCTAAAAGCACTTTAGATTTCAAACAAGGATTAATGTTCCGTGAGAGTTTAGATACAGATAGCGGAATGCTTTTTGTATTTGATAATATCGCACAACAGTCATTTCATATGACTGAAACAAGAATACCTCTTGACATTGCATTTATCAGAGAAGACGGTGTTATCGAAAGTATTAAACAGTTAGAACCAAATAATCCAGTTCCAGTATATTCAGAGGGTGTGATTGAGACAGCAATCGAAGTGAATCGTGGATGGTTTGCAGAGAATAACGTAGAAGTCGGTGATCAATTAGAAATCGAATATGTGATTCCAAATCAAAGAGAGAAATATCGTTCAGAGACAGGAACAATTTTTGATATTATCAATGAAGTAAAAGATAAGAAAGGAAAAGGTAGTGGAACCAAAGATGCTTGTTATCATAAGGTTAAGTCAAGATACTCTGTATGGCCAAGTGCATATGCATCAGGTGCATTAGTTAAGTGTCGTAAAGTTGGTGCTGCAAACTGGGGTAATAAATCAGAAGCATATGAAGTAACTAACGCTGATAAGAAAGGAAATACACCAGCATATCAAGGTTTTAAGGCAGGTAAGAAAAACAAACTTACAGGTAAACCACTTTATAAAGCAGCACCTCATATGAAAGAGAATGCTGTTGAGATACAAAACTCAGATGGTCAAACAATCGCAGGTGTGGTTGATATTGTCGGCCCAGCAAATATGAAACCAATCACTAGTGAAGATGGAGTTTGGAAAGGAACTGAGCAGATTACTGAAATGAAAAGAGATGAGTATGGTGATCCAGTAGGAGGGCCAAAGATCTCTAAGAAACAGAAAGCAAAAAATCTTGCATCAAATACTCCTGATGAGCAACATACTACATCAACTTCTGAAGGTATGGCATATGGTATTACTAGAGGATCAGGTAAACCATCAGGTCAAATGGCAGCATTTGGAAAGCAAGAAAAGAAACCAAATCCATATGGTAAGAGAGCAAAGTTAAAGATGATCATCAAGAGCATTGCTGAAAAAGAAAGATCAAAAGCAGGTGTCACAAAGGAAGAAGCAGAAAATATCGATGAAAAGTGTTGGAAAGGTTATGAGAAAAAAGGTATGAAGACAATGTTTGGTAAGAGATATCCAAACTGTGTGAAAAAGAAAGTTGGTGAGTCTGTATCTAACTGGAGAGATGAAATAGGTTATGAGGGTAAGGACGAAGTAAAAAAGTTATCTGAAGACGATATGAAGGGTATGAGTGTCAAGTCTGGACACAAGAGACCCACAAAATCTGGTGCAGGAATGACACAGAAAGGTGTTGAAGCATATCGTCGTAGAAATCCCGGATCTAAATTAAAGACTGCTGTAACCACTGAACCTTCTAAATTAAAGAAAGGATCAAAGGCATCTAATCGAAGAAAAAGTTACTGTGCAAGAAGTGCAGGACAAATGAAAAAGTTTCCGAAAGCAGCAAAAGATCCAAATAGTCGATTAAGACAAGCACGAAGACGCTGGAATTGCTAATTGAATTATGAATGATAATGTATACCTTGGAAATCCAAATCTAAAAAAAGCAAATACACCTATACAATTTTCTCAAGAAAATATACTTGAGTTTGTAAGGTGTAAGGAAGATCCTGTTTATTTTGCAAGAAAATATATACAAATAGTTTCACTCGATAAAGGTCTTGTGCCTTTTAGAATGTATGACTTCCAAGAAAAACTCGTTAGAAACTTCCACGAAAGTCGTTTTAACATCTGTAAGATGCCTCGGCAGACGGGTAAATCCACTACAGTTGTTTCTTATCTGCTTCACTATGCAGTTTTTAATGATAACGTTAATATTGCTATACTCGCGAACAAAGCCTCTACTGCCAGAGATTTATTAGGTAGATTACAATTGGCATATGAAAACTTGCCAAAATGGATGCAACAGGGTATAATCGCATGGAATAAAGGTTCTCTTGAACTTGAAAATGGATCCAAAATTTCAGCTAACTCTACTTCTTCATCTGCTGTCAGAGGTGGATCCTATAATGTCATCTTTCTCGACGAGTTCGCTTTTATCCCGAATCACATTGCTGACGACTTCTTTGCCTCTGTTTATCCTACTATATCTTCTGGACAAAGCACAAAAGTCATCATAGTTTCTACTCCACGAGGTATGAATCATTTCTACCGTATGTGGCATGATGCAGAAAGAGGTAAGAATGAATATGTACCAACAGAAGTACATTGGTCTGAAGTTCCGGGAAGAGATGAAGCATGGAAAGAGCAAACAATTGCAAACACATCAGAACAACAATTCAAAGTTGAGTTTGAATGTGAATTCTTAGGATCTGTTAATACTCTTATCAATCCAGCAAAGTTAAAGAATCTGGTATATGAGAATCCGATAAATCGAAATGCAGGATTAGATATACACGAGAATCCTATCAAAAATCATCAATATTTAATTACAGTTGACGTTGCTCGTGGAATGGGTAATGATTATTCAGCGTTCATAGTTTTTGATATAACTAACTTTCCGTATAATATCGTTGCAAAATATAAGAACAATGAAATTAAACCAATGCTATTTCCAAGTATTATTCATGATGTGGCAAAAGGTTATAATGGTGCTTTTATTTTAGTTGAGGTAAATGATATCGGAGATCAGGTAGCAAGTATTATACATTATGATTTGGAGTATGATAATTTATTGATGGCATCAATGAGAGGTCGTGCTGGTCAAGTTGTCGGAACAGGTTTTTCTGGTAAGAAGACTCAATTAGGAGTCAGAACCACTGCTGCAGTAAAAAAACTCGGATGCTCAAATCTTAAAACTCTACTTGAGGATGATAAGATTATGGTGAAGGATTATGAAATCATATCAGAATTGACCACTTTCTCACAAAAGCATAATTCTTTTGAAGCAGAAGAAGGATGTAATGATGACTTAGCAATGTGTCTTGTAATATTTGCATGGTTAGTTGCACAGGATTATTTTAAAGAGATGACTGACAATGATATCAGAAAGAGACTGTATGAGGAGCAGAGAAATCAAATTGAGCAAGATATGGCACCTTTTGGATTCATACAGGATGGTCTAGACGATACTTCTTTTGTTGACAGTTCGGGGGATCGATGGCATACTGATGAGTATGGAGACAGATCATATATGTGGGACTACTACTAAAATTGTTACAATTATGAATCTAAAGCAAACATTAAACTTGTAAATAATTAGGTTATGTGATAAATTTGGAAGTAGAGCAAAGATATTAAAGTCGTTTATAGGAGGAATTATGAGTGGAGACTCAGGATTAAATGAAACTGTTGTTTTCTATAGTAAGAAGATGACACAAGCAAAACTAATTGTCTTGCAACACAAGGGAATTCATTTGGCATATAAATCATTAAAGGAAATCAGTGATGCAAAATCCCCTGAAACATCTGAAACTTAGAAGGATATTATCTAAATCATTTCCGGGTAAGAAGATTGTAATCACTGATAATAAAGACGGATCACAAACTATCAGCATTACATAATGGACTTAGATGATCAGATAGAATTAGAACATCTACTATTCACAGAAAGAAAATGTCGCGTCTGTGGGGTTGTTAAAACTCTCATGGACGATTTTTATGTTACAAGAAAGAATCGAAGCACACTATCGTCATATTCGTATGAGTGTAAGGACTGTACAAAGATAAGAGTAAAAAAATCAAAAAAGAAGATAAGTAACAAATGGGAATACCCTGATTGGTAGTTCACGCAGAGTTTCCCCACTGAAAATACCCTTTTCGATAAATAATTTCAGATTAATTCTGGACATTACGGAGAAAAAAAGATGCCTCTAAATTTAGCATCTCCCGGACTCGTTGTAAGAGAAGTTGACCTGACCATTGGTAGAGTAGATACTGCTACTACGAAGGCTGGTGCTATTGTTGCACCATTTCAAAAAGGCCCAGTCAATGAGCCTACTACAATTGAGAACGAACAAGACTTAATTGATAACTTCGGTGAACCACTTGACATCGATCGACATTATGAATATTGGTTAACCGCATCATCATATCTTGCATATGGTGGTATCTTAAGTGTTGTTAGATCGGATGATGACGACCTTCAAAACGCAACTGATGACGGTTCGCCTGAAATAAAAATATTAAGCACACAAGATTATAATAANAAAGGTTATGATCTGAATGCATTATCAAACACAGTTGTTGCTGCTAGAAACCCCGGATCATGGGCAAATGATCTAAAGGTTGCAATTATAGACAGTAAAGCAGATCAAATTTTATCTGGTATAAACACTGCTCAAGTGGTGAATTTTACTGCTGCACTCAATAATGTAAGTGGTACTGTTGCTGCTGGAGCTACATCAATAACTGGTATTACTACAACATCTATCACAGTAGGACAAGTTATTAATGATGACTCTGGTGCAGTTCTTCCTCCCGGAGCAACTGTTCATAGCATCAGTTCTGCAGCATCAGGAACTGTATTCTTCTCTGGAGGAAACAGTGTAAATGGTGGAACAATCACAACTACATTTGATTTTGGTACAAACTCAGTTGCATCTGCAGCAGTCGCTGTAGGTATGGGTATTACTCAATCAATGGTAGGTAAAGTAATTGCTGGATCAGGAACAACAGTCGCTGCAGATGGATTCTTAAAAGGAATGGTAACTGAAGTTGGTGTAAATCAAATATCAGTTAAGATTCTTGAACATACAACCGCTGCAGGTGTAACAACAACTCAGGATTACACACCAAACGGAACATATGCATTCATATCAGCAGGTACTGTAGGTTTCACAACTGCAGGAGAGTCTGTATCATATGGAACAACAACCTATTCAGCAAGAAAAGATTGGTTTGATGAGCAACAAATTACATTAAGTAATTCTACTATCAAATGGAATACACTTGCAGAAAGACCCGGAACATCATCATATGCTTCATCAAGAAGTTCTAGATTTGATGAAGTTCATGTTGTCGTAATTGATGATAAAGGCACAGTTACAGGTAACGCTGGAACAGTTCTTGAAAAGCATTTAGGTCTATCAAAAGCAACTGATGCAGAATTTTCTGCTGGATCTCCTTCATACTGGAGAAAGTATATCTATACTAATTCAAATCAAATATTTGCTTTAGGTGCTCCTGCTGGAATCACAACAACATCATTTAACTTCGGTACATTTAATACTGCAAGTGATAATGGTTGGGATCAAAAAGCACAGGGTATTTCATTTGCTGGATCTGGTGTTGTGACAGCAACTCTTACAGGTGGTAAGAATTACAATGGTAATCAAGATACAACAACTGCAGGTGCAATGAGTGCAAGTCTAGGTGGTATCACTGCTGGTTACGACTTGTTTGAGAACAAAGAAGAGTTTGATATTGACTTCTTACTCATGGGTTCTGGAAACTATCCTGAACATGAAGCACAAGCAATTGCAAATAAACTAATTGCAATCGCTGAAATAAGAAAAGATGTTGTTGCATTCATCTCACCAAATAGAGGTTCATTCTTAGGAGGAAGTGGAGGAACAACTACTTTACTCTCAGCAGCAGACATCACAGATAATGTGACAGGATTCTATGCTCCGATCACATCATCTACATATGCAGTATTCGATAGTGGATACAAGTATATGTTTGATAGATTCTCTGACACATTCAGATATGTACCACTTAATGGTGACATTGCTGGAACATGTGCTAGAAATGACATCAACAACTTCCCTTGGTTCTCACCCGCTGGAACCGCAAGAGGTGGAATTCTAAATGCAGTAAAACTCGCATACACTCCGAACCAAACTCAGAGAGATGTACTTTACTCAAATAGAATCAACCCAGTAATATTCTCACCCGGAGCAGGTATTGTTCTATTTGGTGACAAAACTGGATTCGGAAAAGCATCTGCATTTGATCGTATCAACGTTCGCAGATTGTTTATATTCCTTGAGGAGGCAATCTCAGCAGCTGCTAGAGATCAACTCTTTGAGTTCAACGACGAAATCACAAGAACTAACTTTGTGAACATTGTTGAACCATTCCTTCGTGATGTTCAGTCCAAACGAGGTATCTTTGACTTCAGAGTTGTTTGTGATGAAACAAATAACACTGCTGCCATCATAGATAGTAATGAGTTTGTCGCAGACATCTTCATTAAACCTGCAAGATCAATCAACTTTATTGGTCTTACCTTCGTTGCCACAAGAACTGGCATCTCGTTCGATGAAGTTATTGGAACTGTTTAACAAGAGGTAATTAACGAAAATGGCAACCCAATTTAACAGACCACCACTCAGAACGATCACCGACTTCAAGAGCAAGATGGCCGGTGGCGGTGCAAGACCGAATCTGTTTGAAGTGGAACTCGTCTTCCCTGATCCAATCGCTATCGAGAATGACGTAAAAGAAAAATCAAGGTTCTTGGTAAAAGCTGCTCAGTTACCAGCATCCAACATCACACCGATTGAAGTTAACTTCAGAGGTAGGATTCTTAAGATCGCTGGAGATAGAACCTTCGATACATGGACAGTTACAGTTATTAATGACGTTGACTTCTCCATTCGTTCAGCAATGGAAAAATGGATGGACTTCATTAATAGTATGGAAGATGCAACTGGAGCACAAGATCCAGCATTGTATCAACCAGATGCATATGTTCATCAATTAGATCGTGATGGATCTACACTTAGAACCTATAAGTTCCATGATGTATTCCCAACAAACATCAGTGCAATCGACCTAAGTTACGAAACAGTTGATAGTGTTGAAGAGTTTACAACTGAATTCCAAGTCCAGTGGTGGGAAGCAATCAAGGGTACCGGAGCTAATGCCGGTGGAGAGGCAATCAACTAGACGTTGATTTATTTGATAAATAGTGTATAATAGAATATAAAGACGTTATACAATGCCTAAACTTTTTGGTTTCTCTATTGATGATTCAGATAAAAAACCTGATTCAGTAGTCGCCCCCGTTCCTCAGAACAATGAGGACGGGGTTGACTATTTTATTAATTCTGGTTTTTATGGTCAGTATGTTGATATAGAAGGAGTATATAAAACAGAATACGATCTGATTAAAAGATATCGTGAAATGGCCTTGCACCCTGAGTGTGACAATGCTATTGAAGATGTAGTTAATGAAGCGATTGTAAGTGATCTCTACGACTCACCAATCGAAATAGAATTATCAAACGTAAATGCGAGTGATGGTTTAAAGGATAAGATTAGATCAGAATTCAGACATTTAAAAGAAATCATGGACTTTGATAAGAAGTCTCATGAGATATTCAGAAACTGGTATATTGACGGAAGACTTTACTATATGAAGGTTATTGATGTCAAAAGACCTCAAGATGGAATACAAGAGTTAAGATATATTGACCCGATGAAGATGAAATTCGTCAGGCAAGAGAAAAAACAGGGAAATGGTAGAAATGGAAATGGTATAGTTGACTTAAGTAATGTCAAAGATGTTACGAAGAACGCATACCCAGATATTGAAGAGTATTACATTTACACACCAAAACCAAATTATCCAATTGGTGTAATGTCACCTGCATCATCAGGTCGTGAGAAAAACATCAAGATTGCAAAAGATTCAATAACTTATGTGACATCAGGTCTATTTGATAGAAACAAGGGAACTTGTTTGTCATATATGCACAAAGCAATTAAGGCACTGAATCAATTAAGAATGATTGAAGATAGTCTTGTTATCTACAGATTATCAAGAGCACCTGAAAGAAGAATATTTTATATTGATGTTGGTAATCTTCCAAAAGTAAAGGCAGAGCAATACTTGAAAGAAGTGATGAGTCGCTATCGTAACAAGTTAACTTACAATGCTCAAACTGGTGAAGTAAGAGATGATCGTAAGTTCATGTCAATGATGGAAGATTTCTGGTTGCCAAGAAGAGAAGGTGGTCGTGGAACTGAGATCACAACACTTCCCGGTGGACAAAATCTTGGTGAGTTATCAGATATTGAATATTTCCAGAAAAAATTATATCGTGCACTCGGAGTTCCAGAATCAAGAATCGCATCTGAAGGTGGATTTAACTTAGGTAGATCATCTGAGATACTTAGAGATGAACTTAAGTTTAGTAAGTTTGTTGGAAGATTAAGAAAGAGATTTGGAAANATGTTTAANGANATGTTGAGAACTCAATTAATTNTNAAGAATATNATTACACCAGAAGATTGGGANTCAATGAGNGATCATATTCAGTATGATTTCTTATANGATAATCAGTTTGCAGAACTTAAAGAATCTGAAATGATGAATGAAAGATTAGGTCTTGCAGCAACTGTAGAACCATATCTTGGTAAGTATTATTCAACCGAATATCTTCGTAAGAAAGTTCTTCGTCAATCTGATACTGAGATTGCNGAAATNGATGAGCAAATTGAACAAGAAATCAAAGATGGTATTCTTCCAGATCCGAATGCAGTTGATCCAATTACAGGTGAACCAACTGGTGGAGATTTAGGTGATGTTCCATTAGATGATGATTTAGAATCACAAGGTGCAGTTACTGATGCACAATTAAGTCAAGATACAAAATCAGCAGAAATNTAGTGCAATTNATACATNTNNTNAAGGGTGCATATCCTAAACAGATNNTGCACCTTTCTTATTGATTTTTTTGAAACAAACATAAGTTCAGCAAAACCCGGAGGGGCAGGAAAAGATAAGTTAAAAAATTTAGAAATTACTTTAGATATTAATTTTCAAAATCCGAATCCGAATAATTTTGGTCTGGAAGATACACTTGTAAATGTATTACATCAATATAAAAATAAGTTTCCTTTGATTGATACAAATATTGGAAGATGGCATGTAAGTCCTACTTGTCAATTAGCAAAATATGAACCTAATAATTTTTATGAAAATATACATTGTGATGTTGGTAAAACTTGTCGTAATCGTATATTCGCTTGGATGATATATTTAAATGATATTAAGGTTGGTGGAGGCACACATTTTATGCACCAAGAGTTTACTACAAAACCAATTTCTGGTGATCTTTATATCTGGCCAGCAGGTTGGACACATATGCATGTTGGAGTAAATGCTCCACATGAAACAAAATACATTCTTACAGGGTGGGTTGAGTATGTTTAGACACCAAAAAGTAACAGATATAAATAAAATATATACCTAATCTAAATATGGAAAACATTATTGACATGATTGCGATGGATTCTGAACCTGCAAAGGTTTCAGATGAACTCAAAGATCTTTTATATCAAAAAGCGGCCAAGAGAGTTGAAGATCTTCGACCTGAAATGGGTAATGCAATGTTTGATGGAATTGAAGATGAAAGTGAAGTAGAAACTGAACCACAAGAGGAAGAATAATGACTCAAAGAACTCTTGTAAAGGGAGCAGAGGCAGCACTACCAGTTAATGTTGGAACAGCATCAACATTTTCTGGAGCAACAGTTGTTCGTTTAGTGAATACTGCAACAAATGCAGATCATTTAGTAACACTTGCAACTGCAGCAAATGGTAGCACTGTAGGATCCTTTACATTACTAAGAGGTACCGTAGAGTTCTTGGAGAAGAATCCAGAACAAGCGGTGTTTGCTGCTAACGCTGCTGTGAAAGGTGCAAAAGTAGGATTTACTGGTTAAACAAATGAAACTAATTACAGAAGAAGTCCAAAAAGTTAAGTTTATTTCTGAGGGCAAAGGTGCAAATAAAAAGTTGTACATTGAAGGTGTTTTCTTACAAGGAGATATCAAAAATCGCAACGGAAGATTATATCCTGTAAACACCCTTGCAAGAGAAGTTGGAAGATACAACGAACAGTTCGTTAACAAAGGAAGAGCACTCGGAGAACTCGGACATCCAGATGGCCCTACTGTTAATTTAGATCGTGTATCTCATAAGATAACTTCACTTCGTCAAGAAGGTAAAAACTTTGTTGGTAAAGCACAATTACTTTCAACACCAATGGGTAAGATTGCATCCAATTTAATTGGAGAAGGAGTTACCCTCGGAGTCTCGTCTCGTGGTGTCGGTTCACTTAAAGAAGACACTGCATCTGGATGCAAAGTTGTCGGTGAAGATTTTATGTTAGCAACCGCTGCTGATATCGTTGCTGATCCATCAGCACCTGANGCATTTGTATCAGGAATNATGGAAGGAAAAGANTGGGTTTGGGAAGGAGGAATTCTTCGTGAACAACTTGCAGAAAAAACTGCAAAGAAAATCAACACTTTAGTTGATCAAAATAAATTAGAGGAGCATAAACTTGGATTATTCCAAGATTTCTTAGCAAATCTGTAACATTATAAATAAATATAGATTATTTTAAATCTAAAATTAAATGTCCGTTGGTCAAAATTAAACGAAATGGAAAATGTAGTAACCAAAGGGGCAAAATCGGCAGATCCAATGCCAAAATTGTCCTTAACAACTCCCGGTCAAACTGGGTCTTATGAGGATTTAGGAGGCCCTACTCCTGAGAACTCAAAGCCTGATGATGATTCTAACAAATTGAAAACACCCGGAACAACCTTAAAACAGGTTAAGGATATTGTCTCTAAAGGTGCAAAACCTGCAGATCCAATGCCAGCGGGCATGAAGGAAGAGGAAGAAGTCGAAGGCGATGTTGTCGCTGAAACTGAAGTCTCTGAAGACGAAGTAGTTTCTGAAGAAGAGACTGCAGAAGTCGAAGAAACTCAAGAAGTTGTTGCCGAAGAGGAAGCAACTGAAGAGGAAGAAAAAGTAGTTGAAGAAGAGCAGATTGACATCGAAGCAGATGTACAAGCACTCTTTGAAGGCGAAGAACTTTCAGAAGAGTTTCAAACAAAGGCAAGAACAATCTTTGAAGCAGCAATTAATTCTAAACTTGCTGAAGTAAAAGAGAGTGTTAAAGCCGAATACGAAGAGCAACTCGTAGAAGAAGTTGCATCTATAAAATCAGAACTTGAGGAAAGAGTTGACGCATACTTAGAGTATGTGGCAGACGAGTGGATGACAGACAATCAAATTGCTGTCGAATCCGGTCTCAAGACTGAGATGACAGATTCATTCTTAAATGGAATGAAGAGTCTATTTGAAGAACATTATGTATCTGTACCTGAAGACAAATATGATGTCATCGAGAGCATGGTAGATAAACTTGATGAAATGGAAGGTAAACTCAACGAGCAAATCGAAAAGAATGTTGCTCTGAACAGGAGATTAGCCGAGTCCTCTGCAGATGTTGTTTTTGGTGAAGTCACCGAAGGATTAGCAGCAACTC
>FUFK010039689.1_pt1 | contig 26251 bp, 37 predicted proteins | sample 1021851 | NCBI WGS metagenome assembly FUFK01 (sample SAMEA51879418, study PRJEB19060) | metagenome
CCTTTACCTCTGCTTTTGCCCATACCAAGCGTTTGGTTTATTGCAAGTGATGCAGCAAAAGGTATTTGCTGTCTTTCAACATGATTTAGCTTTTTTAAAACTTCTTTTATATTTGTTGTAACTTTAATATCCATACTTCTTCCAATGTGATTTAGCTTTAAACTTTAGACCAAACTCTTTTGCTTTTCTTTTNACNGTNGATGGATGGCATCCAAAAGTCATAGCTACATCATGTGATGATTTACCTTGCTCTATCTTTTCTTTTAATTTCTTTTTATCTATTTCCATCTGCTATTCATTAGTTGATAAGTAATTAATAAGAATAAAGCTACCAATATATAAAAACTCATATCCATTATAAGTTCTCGTAATGTTCTATAAGTTTATTTATATACCATACAGCTTTCTCTAAATCTTGTATATTTGCTTCTTTATATTTATGTCTATGTATATATTTAATTGCTGATCCCTCTAAATAAGCAGGAAAGTCTTTTCCTAATTGTTGCTTTATATAATCTATAGCTTCTACTCCACCCTTGTTATAGTGTGGTGGATGATTGACTAAATCTACCATTTGCTTTTCTCCTTTTAGTTATTTCTCTTTTACATTTGATTCTAAGTTTTGGATTAGCATTAGGATCATTTGCAATTCTTTCTAATTCATCTTGCTTTATAGTATGTAAATAAAAATGTTCAGTTGTTGTTTTACCTGTTTTCCTGTTATATGTTTTAACACTTTTCTTTAGTTTTGTTGGCACTTTTCTTTTCCTTAAATATNTTATCCCAGTTCTTATCTATTTTCTTTTTATCTTCTGGTCTGCGTTTACTTCCTTTACTCATTTTTCATGCAAAAAATACCACATTCAAAATCGTAACTTTTTAAGTCTCTACCTTTAGCATCTACTGGTAAATTTTTTAGGCTAATTCTTTCACCTTTATATATTGCTAATTTTACTCCAAGACTTTCAGAAGTCTTACTCCTTTGTTCATAAATTTCAGGAAATGTTTTTCTAACTAAATTCCAGTATGTAGGCGAAGTTGCTTTTACACACCCAATACAATTAGCATTTGGATAACCAAGTTTATATATTGCTGGTAGCTCAATACCTGCTTGATTCAATAAGTCAAAACACCCTTGTTTGGTAATACCCAAATCTATTAATGGAGTTAGTAGGATTTGCTTGTTTGTTTTACTAAACCTTTCTGCTCTTTTGTTTTCATCTGCTGTAAATCCTAAAACAATATAATCTGTTGGATTTTTTATTTCCCAAAACTCTCTTGCATTTCTTTTCAGATGTAATGTACATGAAGCACCAAATCTACTAGACATAAACTTCCTTTTATTCCAAACAGTTTCACAAGATTGATCAGGAAATTTTGGATTTATAGCATATTGTATTTTGTAGCCCAACCAAGTTTCTACATCTTTTAGAAACCTTTGATTATCCTCGTGTTCTTCTTTAATTGGATTATTAACAATAGTTACTTCATTATCTTTGCCATATAAATCTATAGTTTTTTTTGCAGCTACAGCACTTGCAGCACCACAAGAAAACCACACAGTAATTTTTTTACCAGTAATTTTATTTAACATAAGTTATCTTCTCAAAGTTTACTTCTTTACTAAGTTTCGATAGTAATTGTTTAGCTTCCATAAAATCTTTTGGGATACATCTTAGTAATTCTTCTACGCTAAATATAGCAACATCTTCTTCTTGTTTATGTATTTTAATCAACAATGGCTTTTCTTCATCAGTATCACAAACTAATATATTCTTGTTATCAAATCTGAATAATCTAGCATTTGGTTGTATTTGTGGATAACCACTAGATTCTAATTTTATATTAAGTTGTTCAAATGCTCTATTCATCATATCAACCATTACAATTTTTTTTTGAGTAGAATCGTTTTGTAAAGATTCTTTTAGCATTTGTTCTGCTCTACAGAATTTAATCTCAAAATTAACACCTACCATTTTAAAGATTCGTTTCCTGTTACCCCATTTGACATAAGTTTGTGATTCATAATCTCTAAGTTTTTTTAATTTATGTTGTAATGTTTCATCTAAATATGTTTTCATATTTTTTATATTGTAAATTGAATCATTTACTTGGGGTGTTGGGGTGTTCCTAAAGGAACACACCCCACCCTACCCAAATAAATTAATGATTTATACCCTAAATACCCTAACAATACCCCAAACTTTACCCTATTCTTTACCCCAATTAGATTATTCATTATCATCACCTTTTTGAGAGTAATCAGGCATTATTTTTTCGTAATCTTTGTGTTGATAACCTACATGAGGTATATGATATATTAAACCTTTTTCCTTTAACCCATCTAAACATTCTGAAATTTGTTTATTACTTAAATTTTTATCATTATGTTGAATCCTGTTAACCAAGTCATTCGGCATATACATGATATCTTGAGGATTGTTAGGACTATCTACTAAAGGTAATTTTTCTAATGCTTCTAAGACAGGTTTTTGTTGTGGGGATGGTTTTTGTACTTTTGGAGTTTCAGGTACTTCAATCTCATCTACTGCAACAAGAACAGCAGACTTTTTATCTTTATTCTTTCCTAAATTTTTAACAGTATCCATTCTAAAATGCATAGATGGCATATTCATATCTTCTTTGTTAAGTGTTTGACTCATTTTTACATACATTACTTTTTCTTCTAAACCTAAAACACCATCGACATTATCTTTATCATTTCTTTCTATGTAAAACTCAGAATCAACAGAAGCAGGTAATACACTTGATCCTCTACCTCTTCTTATACCATTAGATTTACTTCCTGCATGACCTGTATGATGAATTAACATAATACAAGCACCAGTCTCAAATTTTAATCTATCAATTCTTTGTATAAAAAGATTCATGTCTGATGTACTATTTTCATCACCTGAACCAAAGTTTCTTTGTAAGGTATCTATAACTATTAGTCCTAATTTACCAAATTCAGATTTAGCTTGATGTGATTTTTCTAATATATCTTCGTAATCTTCATCATCTAATATTCTTGCAGGTCTATTACTAACTCTAAAATTTTTACCTTTTAAATTAGTTTCAAAATGCTTTTCCCAAGCTAATATTCTTTTAAATATAGACTTTTCACCCTCTCCACAAAAATATAAAACTCCTGATTCTTCAGTTTCATAGTCATACCATTTTGTTCCAGTAGCTATAGAAAGCATCATCGAAATACCAATAAAACTTTTACCTGCTTTTGGTTCAGCATAAATAGAAATAACAGTTTCTTTCTCAGCTATTTTATCTATAAGCCATTCTGGTGGTCTGTCATTAGCTTCCATTTCATCATAAGATAAAAATTGAAACTCATTTGTTCCTAAATAGACTTGATTATCTTCTGCATATTTTTTTAGTTCTTGTGAGTTTTTAAAGTAATTACTCTCAAAAGCATCATACAAATCATCTTTTTCTTTAAAGTCTATTGGTGGTTTTATTACGCTAACACTACAACCATTCTTTTTAAGATATTTATGTAATGCTTCAGCACACCTCTTACCAGCTTCATCATTATCAGGAAATATCCAAACATCCCTGCCAAATATAGGACTCCAGTCTGCTTTATCCCAAGCATTGACTCCACCATGCCAAGTACAAGAATCATAGTCATATATCTGCTGACATCCCAATAGAGCCTTTTCTCCCTCGTTGATAATTACTGGTTTATCTAAATGCTTTTCTTCTATATATATAGGTAAAGTTCCATCAGGTCTTTTCATAGACCATGAACCATCTGTATTTAAAGTAAATGGTGCATACTTTTGTTTTATGAAATGACCATCAGGAAATCTAAGCACTAAGAAGTTATCGGCATATTTGACCTTTATAGTTGCTTGTTTATAAAGGTCAACCATTTGTTGCCTAGAGAAAGATTTAGCACCACTATTCGGAACACTAGGGGTTGTTCCATTCATAGAGGAGTAATTATGCTGTGGTGCTAAATCATAACCATACTGTTTTAATATTACTGCTACATCTTTATTAAGATGTTTTATAAGATCAACAATACCACCACCAGTATCATTTTCAAAATCATACCAAGTAGCATCATTTAAATTAAGAACTAAAGAACCTTTATTACCCCATCTATATTCGGTAGATGTAGTCTTTTTCGGCTCTCCTAATAGTTCTATAGCTACTTCAGGTGCTATTCTTTGCCAATCTATATTCTGCATCAAAAAGGTACATCATCATCTGTTAATAAATCATTATTGTCATTGATTTGTTTATTAACCAAATCAGCTAGACCATCATTACCTTTTACATCAGAAGTATCATTATCATCGTTGTACCAAGTAGGAATCACAAACTCGTTTGATCTGGGTGCAAACTTAACAAACTCAAAACTTAGCTCACTAGATTGTCCTAAACCAACCTGTAGTTTTTTAGCACCTGTAAATTTAACAACAGGTAGTAAATCACTATGCTTATCTTTATCATTCCAAAACAAAGCAAGTATCTTATTAAATGCCTGTGTTTCTGCAAATGTCATATTTTGCCATAACAAAGGTCTTGAAAGTCCTTGTGGCAACACCCAAGCAGAAAAAGCTCTTTTATAATCTTCAGCAGGTTTATCACCAACTACACCAAATTGCTTATCCCAAACAAAGTCATAACCTGATACTTGTTTGTATGCACCCCAACCACTTAAAAAAGTAGCAGGATCAAGTTGTAGATATTGAAACTCTATTGGATTATCTCCATTGTAGAAGCTCATATCTCCTGTTTTCCATTTCAAATAAGGTGATTCTCCACCACCATTATTCATTCCACCTAATATATCCATATATATACTCTCCTATGGTTAATGTATTGTTTTATCAATACTGTTTAAAAAATCAGCTTCTAAGGTTGTGTAATTTCTTTCCTTAAAGCTGACATAATCCTCATCGTTTATGATTCCTAAAAAATCACAAGCAATATTTATTCTGAAATATCGTTCTCGGCAATAATCCTCAAACTCATTTTCCAGCATAAAACTATTTACATCCATTAGCTTTTTGTAAAACTTCATCAATGTTCTCGCACAAATCGGTCAATGGACACATTAAAGTAATATTGTTTGATTGTGGTACATCTGACATTAACCATGCTGGTACTATACATTGAATACTTTTCCTATCATATTTCCATATTAATATAGGTATGTATTTATCACCAGCAGCTTCAAGTGTTTGAGTCCACCAATTATTTCTAGGCATATTACTCCCTGATTTATACCTTTTACATTCAATAGCTATATTATCTAAATAGATGTCTGCTTGTCCTTTTTCTTGGTATTGATCTAAATTTCTTTTAACCCTTTTATCTATATTCTTAGATTCAAAGTAATTATTTATCTTATTCACAATAAACCTTTCAAATGCAGCACCTTTATTCCTAGAGTTCACCATAATCAGTCCTAACAATCCTGCCACTCGCATATGCTATTTCTTCATAATGCTTACCAGCACCTCTTTGAAAATAAATCCATTTGATTTGTTTATCTTTCTTTTCTTCTGCTATTTCTTTTCTTCTTTTTTCAACAGCTTCTTTATTCTGACTCATTTACTTTTCTCTCCTCATAACTGCAAATACCTAACTTTAGTAGTAGCTGACTGGCAGACTCTATACTCATGTTATTTTTTGCAGCAAATATTTTGATTTCCGTATGTAAATCGGTTGGAATCCAAAGTGCTTTTTTGTAATTATCTTCCATATAAACTCTCCATATAAATATTAATATTAATATAACTTTATTACCATAGTTAATTAATACTTTCTTGCTTTTCTCCTATAATCAACATAAGGGCAAAGGATAAACTCTCCATAACACCTATACACTCTCATATATCTATTTGCCCTTTTTTATCGTTAATGTTTTACTTCTAATCTCATAAGCATCTTTTGGTGGCACTATCTTTTCTGGTTGTGCTTTATATTTACGCATCTTCCATTGAACTATCCATTCACCAGTTCTACCAATAGAAGCATTACCCATTTCATCCATTATTTGTGCTTGTATTTTTTCATTTACTTGTTTCAAACTAGCTATCATTTCTTTTGTTTGTTCATGTTGTTTTAAAAGCTCAGATGTTTCTTCACTTAATATCTTAGTTTCATCATTTGCGTTTGGATATTTTATGTGAGCATCATTAGTAACTTGTGGTGTATAGTAATCTTCTTCATCTATTCTTCTATTAAAATCAATTACTTTATCAGCAAGTTCTTTTTCAAACTCGTAGTCTTTTGGTATGACATAGATTCTAAGATCAGTTGACTGGTAAAGAATTATCAAGATACCTGCATCTGCTTGTGTAGTTGACATAGCAGCTTTAAGTTGCAAAACACCCAACCAATCAGGTGGCACATCATCAGGATATATACTGGTGCATTTAACTTCAATTGGANTATCGCCATCAAGATATACTTCAGAGCTATCTAATGTCCATATACCATTGTCTGCATCTTCTTTAATAGTTAGCTTTTCAGGATATGCCATACCATCTAATGATCCCTCTAGTGGCAACATAGGATGTACTACTTTTTCTGTAATCTTATCTTCATATTTATTTATACCAAGTCTTTTCATACATTCTTGTATCAAAGGTTTTTCCAATACATCTCCTGTACGCTGTCGTAGTGTCTGTGGCGTTCTTATATTCTCCCCATGCCTTGCCCTAATGCAATCATTTAAAACCTCTTGTTTGCTCTTAAAATGCCCTTTATCAAACAAATATGGCACTAAGGAATGAGTGCAATAATCATCTCTAGTTATTTTACCTATTGGTTTCATTTTTCTTACCTCTCATAAATAATCTATCTGCTTGTCGTTGTAATGATTTCTCTACTTGTCTATCAAACCATTTTCTAAACCATTGTCTTAATTTACCCATAATTTCTATTCTTTATATAAAGACTTCCTGTTTCTAATAATTTCACAATATTTTTTATCTACTTCATAACATAAAGAATCATAACCAAGACTTTCAGCAACAATTCCAGTTGTACCAGAACCAGCAAAAACATCAATAATTAATGCATTATCTTTTGCTGTAGTTCTAATAATTTTACTGATTAATTCTTCTGGTATTTGGCATGGGTGTTCTGTCTTTTCTTTACTAACATTTTTAACTTGATTGATGTTCCACCAATCATAAAGTTTTGCACCTGTTTTACCTTCAGCTATTCTTTTTTGTATTCTCTTATCATTAAGATTTTTATAAGGTTGTATTACCTTTCTAAAATCTGGCTTACAACCCCACCAACTAATTAATCTACTTTGCTTACCTGTATTGCTATTATAAATCCAGCAAACAACCTGTTCACATTTGCTCTTAATAGCTTTTGGCAATAAATTAATTGTTTCTTCTGGATAGTGAATAATTACGCATGGCGTTGGTATATGTGATAACAACTCAATATAATCTTCTTCACTCATTCTGTCTTTATATTGGTTATACGCATAACCTTGATTGTATGGTGGATCTGTAATTGTTAATCCTTTTGGAATAATACAGTCTCTAAAATCTTTATTTATAATTTCTATCATACTAAGTAGCTAATCCCAATAAGTATTTAACTTCATCTATTGAATCTCTAAGTCTATATTGTTCATCACAAACTTCTAATATTACTTCGCCAGTAATATCATCTTTGTAAAATCCACTAATTGATCTAATCGGTATGTTGATTTCCCCACCACCTAATAAATTAAAAGTTATGTTTCTACTCATTTTCTAACTCCTCTAGTTTTGCTTTTTCATTAAATAATTTATTGCGTTTTTCTACCACCACTTCTTCAGCTTGTGCTAATTCTCTTTCAGCAATCTCTATTCTTGTATGCTGTTCGATAATTGCACAAGCCTTTTGAAATCGATCAGACATTCTTTCTTTTTTCTTTACTAACTCTATATTTATGATTAGCTTTCTGGCATTTTGTGATCTGTCTGCCAAGTTCGATAAGTGATTTACCTTTAAATGTGGTAAACCAACCATCGCACTTAGGCAGATATACTTCTAATACATATCTCATTATTTACTCTCCATCTTGCTAATGTTATTTGATTTGTAGTAACCAACCCCTCTAACTTCGCAATCAGCAATAATTCTTTTTGAAGTAAAGCCTACTATAGTACCCGAAACTTTAAATGTACCATCATCTGCTAATGTTGATTTTGGCATAAAACTAGCAAGGTTTACCCAAACTTTTTCGCCTATTTTGTATTGATTCTTTTTCATGTTAATTACTCCTTTTTTGTTTAACATAAGTATATTATATATATAAATATATAAATATACAAGTATTATTTTAATTATTTATTAATTATTTTAAAAGTGGATTTATCTTAGGAACTGAACTTAATTGATCTAAAGTGTTTTTAAATGAGTCCATAGCTAGTGTTGGAGTAATTATGGATGAATCAAATGAGAAGTAAGTCTGCGTAGTGTTATTTGGTTTGAAGAGGATATGTTTTCCTGAATTATCAAAAAACACAAAAGCAAATATATCACAATGATAGTGCTTATATACATCAGATAATGACCTTGAAGTTTCAGTTGCAAAAACATATTTACCTTTTTTAGTTNCTCTTCTACTCTTAACTTGAATAGTATATTTAGCAGAGCCTAACTCAACTATTAGGTCTGCTGGATGTTTCTCTTGTGTTTTGTAACACCAATCACAATGCTCTAACAAGAATGTCTGTACTAATGATTCTCCCAATGCACCAAGCCTAGAATTAGCTTGATGATCTTCACTTGTCTTGTTGCCCATCTTTTTTACATAGAGCCAGTTGCCTAGAATTATACAATGCCCTATTTGGAGTTTGAATAGCATATCTTGATCTAAGCACCTCTTCTGATGCTTCTAACCATTTACCTAACTCCATGAGCTTTCTAGTTTCTCTAAAAGACATAAAACCAGTAATACCCATTTGAAAGCACATATCAATACATACAAGTCTAGCTTTTTCAGGAAATGTACGCCATACACCCCAGTTTTTAGTAAGTTGTTCTTGTACTTGTTTTATATCATTATTCAACAAATAATATGCTTCATCTTTTGATATACCTTTATCTTCTAGGTTACGCCCTATACCAAGCGTTAATTTGTTTTGTGAACAATGATACGGAAAAATTTTTAAGCCTTCATGTCTTTTCAACATATCAACAACTTTATCTTGGAATATTTGATTGTAACCTTCGTTCACTTAGTTAAGCCTTGTTTCTTTTCGTAAGTTCTTAAACCACCTAGACCTAGCATACCCATCAATACAGTTAGTAATGATGCCATATCAAATTGTGGTAGCGTTAATTGAATATTATATAGAGCTAGACTAAATACAATTACTGGTTCTAATATAAAATGATAAGCTAAAGCAGTTGCACATACCCATCCTGTAAATGGTCGCCACCCTGCAACAAATACAGTCCTATGNTTTGCTTCTTCTTTATTTACTTCTATTTGAGCCATATTAGCTCTATGAAGTTCTGTTTTAAGTTCGTGTTCTAGTTTTTGTTTTAAATCCTTATCAGCAACAAACTTATCAAGAATATTGCTGATAGGATCAATAAGTTTTTCTAGCATATTACATAGCTGTTTTNACAATCAGCGTGACTAAGGATGCAACAATAGTTGTAAGACCACCAATGAGCCAAATCTTTATATAATCAATTGATCCTTGCAAAGCATCAGTTTTTTTATAAATAGTTTTCCATCTCTCCTCGCACATCTTTTCATGTACTCGCAAATCTGAATGAACATCATTAGCAGTTTTTCTAGCCATTATTTTTCTTTTTTATCATCCTTTTTGACTAAAGTTGATTCAAATCCTTTTACGCACATATTTTTATAGTCTTGTTTTAACAAATATTCATTATATGCGTTTTGAAGATTACCTATACTTTCATTACACATTCTAATTTTTAATGCCCAAGACATTTGCTCTTCATTCAAATCTTCTTTTTTATATTCATTACCATCATGTATTAAAAATGGTACTTCCTTTTTTTCTTCACTCATATTCACTCTCCTTATAAGTAATTATAATTAGTATATAAAATTTATTATTCTTTTGGTATATCTGATTTAACTTTTGCTATTGTATCTTCCCAAGTTGTAGTTCCGTTCACTTGATCCCAATATTGCATATCTAATTGTTCTTCAATACTAGGATAAGCCATTTTTCTTTTTGATGTGTATGGTGGATTTGCTTCAGGTGTAGTCAATCCTTCTATCTCCATCATTATATCTAAAGGTTCATCAACTTTATCACCACAAGTTATAACTTCTGAAGTACCAATCAATTCTGTTTTATCAGAATCACTATACTGTTCAACTTTATATTTTTTATGTGGTACGTTATCTTCTGTATAGCTTTCTATCTCTGTAAAATTATAATACGCCATATAAACCTCTATTGTGCTGTTCTTGTTCTTAAACCAATTAATCTAAAACTTGCAGATGCTCCTCTATTACTTTTTATTTTTACTACAAGTCCATCTATAAATAGTCCATATTTACCTGAAGTAGGTGAAGCAGTTAGACTAAAATTTGAACCTGTTTGATGGACTAAAGATAAAACACCACCACCAGTTATAAACATAGCAACTTCTCCAGTGCTAGTAAAATCATTTANAATAAATACACCTGAAAAAGCATTTGCTCCACTAAATAATCCAGTAACACCACCATCTGCCAAAGCAAATGCGTTAGCTGTACTTGAATCGCCTGTAACATCAACATGACCTGCTGCTATAGCTGTACCTACTGCATTATGAAAAGCNATGTCACCAGCACCATCNGATACTATTGCTTTNCCATCTGATTCAGTTCTTACATCTAAACCTTGATGATTACCATTAAAACCACCCAAGATTACATTTTGTGAGCCTGTTGTTATGTTTTCACCAGCAGCTTTACCAACTGCAACATTTGCTGAACCTGTAGTTGCAGCACTTAGAGCAGAAGTACCAATAGCTGTATTTGAACTACCTGTAGTATTAGCATCTAATGAAGATGAACCATAAGCAACATTTGTAGAGCCAGTTGTGTTAAATCTTAAAGCTGATAAACCAACAGCAGTATTATGATTACCAGTAGTATTAGTAGCTAATGCAACTCTACCAACTGCTGTATTGTTTGAAGCTGTAGTATTTGCAGTCAATGCTTGTGAACCTATAGCAACATTATCTGTTCCAGTTGTATTTGCATCTAAAGCTTCTCTACCCATAGCAACATTATGAGTTCCTGTTGTTATGGCAGTCATAGATTGATTTCCAACAGCAGTGTTATTTGTTCCTTCTGTTAAATTTTGCATTGATACATAACCGATAGCAGTATTTGCACCACCAGTTGTACAAGTAGTCAATGCACCATAGCCAACTGCAACATTTTCACTAGCTGTTGTTGATGCATCAGAAGCAGCCGAACCGACTACAACATTTGTTGTTCCAGTTGTATTTGATTTTAAAGCACCATCTCCAATAGCTGTATTATGGTCTGCTGTAGTATTAGCATCTAAAGCGTTTGTACCAACAGCAACATTTCGACTACCTGTTGTATTATTATCAAGAGCCTGTCTACCAACTGCTGTATTGTTTAAACCCGTTGTATTAGCATCTAAAGATTGTGAGCCAACTGCTGTATTACTTTCGCCTGTAGTGTTTGACAGTAAAGCTGTAAATCCAACTGCAGTGTTGTGTGAAGCTGTAGTATTAGCTTCTAATGCAGCAAAGCCAACTCCTACATTACTACCACCTGTAGTCAATGCTTTCAAAGAATCAGCACCTATACCAACATTATTTATGCCACTTGTTAATGCTGCAAAAACACTATCACCTAATCCTGTATTATTAGTAGCACTTGATAAAGTACCTGTACTTGCATTTTGACTAATTAAAATACTGTCAGTAAAGTTTGTAGCATCAGCAAGAACCTTTACACCATTTATACCAACGATACCATTGTCAAGATCACAACTTATAAATTCATGTGTTATAGAAGTATCATCATCTGATAAACCTTGAATTTTTAATGTTTCGCTATTGACTGTAATTCTTGCTCTTTTTTGTCCTGATGTTCCTCCACTATCTTCAAGATTAAATTCAGGTGGATTACCAATTAAATTGATATCCATGATACTAGTATCAACTATATCTAATTTTCCTGAAGGACTTGTAGTTCCTATGCCAACTCGTTCACTACTATCAATAGTTATAGCTGTAGCATTACCACCATCAACAATACTTGGNGTACTTGATAATTCTATAGGTACTTTTGTTGTCATTTTTTTAAGCTCCTTCTAATATTTCTANTCTTGATTTTAAATCATCAATTATTGTTTGTTGTTCTTGTATAGCTTTAGTAAGAAGAGGTACAAGTTTGCTTTGATCTATGCCTTGATAATCAGGTACTTCTCTTATTCCCATTTCAGCTTCAGTAACAACATTTTCATCATCATCTAATACTGCTGGAGTTATTTCGTATTCCTCTTCTTTAACTCCATCCTTTTCACCTGTAATAGCTTCAGGCACTATATCTTGTACTTCATGTGCTAAGAAACCATCAAGTGTTATATCTTCATCAGATATAAAATTAAATCTAGCTGGTTTTAATTGTGCAACCCTATCAAGAGCATTAAAGTCATAAACAACATTTTCTTTTAACCTGTAGTCTGAAGATGTGTTATAAGCTGTTGCAGATGCATTTGTAGTTATAGAGCCAACTGTTCCATTATCATTATAAAAACTCATACATACTCTAGTATCAGTCAGTCCATCAGCACCGACAGCAATACCTGAATTACTTGAATCTATATCAACTACTAATCTATGATTTCCAATATTTACTGGATTTGTTGTTTTAGTAGCTATTAGTACTTTTCCACCATTAGGATTTAATAATAAGCTCTTACTTGTAAATGAACCATCTAATGCTACTGATTGTATATATGCTGAATCAATACCATCTTCACAACCCATATACATAGATGTAAAGTTTGTGTTACCTGTTGAATGTATAGCTATACCATGTGTTGAGTGAGCATCATGATCACCTGCTTGTAATATTTCTAGTTTAGCATTAGAGGGTGCAGATTCTCCAATACCTACACGACCTGAACTATCAACACGCACCCTCTCAGTACCTCCAGTTACAAGCTGTAATGTATTACCTGTTGGTCTTGTCATACCTGTATCAGTATCGTTATCAAATGAATAACTTGGAGTAGAAACACCTAAAGGTTCTGCTCTAATTGCACCATCTTCAATTCTAAATCCACCAACATAATTACCACTGCTGTCATAGTTTTGAAAATCTAAATAATCACCACCACTATAAGCACCATTGATTTGAAATCTTTGCAGAGAGCTTGAATTTACAAAAGAACCATCATCAGGGTTTCTATTAAAACCTATTCTTCCAGCATCATTACTGGTGAGGGTCATACCACCTAGAAAGACTTTTGAACTTAAATAAAGAGATTTAAATCTATAACTTGGATCACCCAAGTCAGCATCATTGTCAATTATTGTTCCTGAATTGTCTGTTGGAAGTATGCCATTTACATGAAAACGTAATCCATTATGACCTGATGAAGAACTAAATATATTTAAGTCATTTGCTGTATTACCTATAGAGCCAATTATTGCAGAAGCACTAGATGAATGAATATTTAATTGATTATCGTTAAGTTGAACAGCACCACCAAAAGTTGCACCTGCGTTAAATATTGCTTTACCACCTTCAGACATATCAAGTTGTAATGCAGTAATATTTGCACCATCATCAGTACCTTTGAATTTGAAGTCATCATTACCTGTATTAAGGGTGAAATCCATACTGCTTGATTCGTGCTTGATTTCCATGACAACAGTTCCACCTTCAGCAATCTTGATGTCATCGCCATCTGCATCAAGAATAATATCGCCTACAGCATCTAGTGTTATATCACTTGAACTTGTAATAGTTGATCCATCAATAGTTATGTTATCTACCACAACTCCTGCATTTGCAGTAAGGACTCCTGTAGATGCCAAAGTACCTGCAATACTTATATTAGTATCTAGTTTTGCAGAAGTTACAGCATCATCTTGTATTTTTACTGTAGATACAGAGTTATCACTTGGCGTTCCTATTGACACTTCTTCAGCGTTATACACTGTTATAACTCTTCCGTTAGCTGGTGCTGTTGCAAATGTTAATGTTGTACCTGATACAGAATAAACATCGTGTGCTTGAAATACACCATCAACAAAAACTAAAAGATTGTTTTCATTACTTGGTGCTGCTGATAAAGTAAATGTTGTATCACTTCCATCCCCTGCAAATATGTTTGTACTAAATGATCCACTACCACCACCAATAGCACCCCAAGAATTACTGTAGCCTTCAAACTCACCAGTTGTTGTATTATATCTAAGCATCCCTGCTGCTGGTGATCCGTTTCTTTGTGCTGTTGTACCTGCTGGTACTTTTATACTATCAGTGCCATTTAGTGTTAAATTTGAAAATGTTGGTGAATCTGATGAAGATACAGCTTGTCCTATTGCTACTTCTGTTCCTGAAACAGATACGCCTGTTCCTGCTGTAAGTGTTGTAATATTTGCTGATCCATCAAAACTTACACCATTGATAGTTCTAGCGTTAGCTAATATTGTTGCAGTATCAGCAAGTGCTACAGAAATATTTGCACTTCCATCAAAAGAAGTACCACCAATTGTCCTTGCAGTAGCTAGTTTAGTTGCTGTAGCAGCGTTACCTGTTGTATCTTGATTACCTGTTGTATTTACACCAGCTAAGTCTATATTACTTGTACCATCAAATGATACTCCACCAATATTTCGAGCAGTAGCTAAAGCTGTTGCTGTATCAGCTAAAGCTACAGATATATTGCTAGTACCATCAAAACTTGTACCACCAATTGTTCTAGCTGTTTCTAATGCTGTTGCTGTTGCTGCATTACCAGTTGTATCTTGGTTCAAAGTACCAACGACAAAATCTAAAGTACCATCTGAATCATCATAAGTAACAGTTATACCTGTTTCAGTATTTCCTGTAACCATACCACCAACTATGTCTTGTACTCTTTCAGTGGTCATATAAAGGTTGCTAGAACCTTCAGTAAGATTGTCTGTAGTTTTAGCTGCTAGTCTTGTGTCAAACCTAGCATCTGTATAATAAAGATTACTAGAACCTTCAGTTAGATTATCAGTTGTTTTTGTACCTAATCTTGTATCAAATCTAGCATCTGTATAGTAAAGATTTGTTCCCTCGCTAAGATCAGAAGTAGAATGATTACTAATAGATGAAACTGTACCTGTAACATTACCTTCAAGGTTAGCAACTAATGTGCTTGTAGAAGCAATAGTAATATTACCTGTTGAAGTACCATCTGCTGTTGTTAGTCCCAATGCAAACTTATCAGCAGACTCATCCCACATAAAGATTGCATTATTTTGATTACCTCTATTAATTAACATACCTGAATCATTTACTGGTGAACCAGTAAGATTTGCATTTAATTCAAATAAGTTATCTTCTATTTTTAAATTAGTTGTATCTAAATAGGTAAGATCACCATTGACTGTTAGATCACCAGCTACAGTCAAATCATTGGCTATTTGAACATCTGAAGGTAATGTAAGCGTTACATCTGCTGATTCACTACCTGATCCTGAAACACTAATTTTATTAGCAGTGCCAGTAATTGTCTGTATATAATTACCAGTTGTATCAGTTCCTAGTGCAACTGAATTAGCTTGTATAGTTGCTGATATAGATATATCAGAAGTACCATCAAAAGAAGCTGAACCTACAACATCTCCTGCTATTGCTATTGATCTTGCAGTTGCTAAAGCTGTTGATGTATCTGCTACAACTCCTGATAAATTATTTATAAATGTATTTGTTACTCTAGCATCTATAGCAGAGTTAGCTCTTGTGTCTGTATAGTAAAGATTACTTGAACCTTCAGTTAGATTATCAGTATCAAATGGTGATAACGTTATAACTGGCGTTAATGTTCCAGCACTATCATTATAAGTAAAACTTATACCAGTACCATTCTGTATTAGTGCTGCAACTCGATCATCAGTTCTTTCGTTTGTAAAATATAAATTNCTAGAACCTTCACCAATATCATCTGTATCAAATGTATGTGATCCACCTAAAGCTATTGCTTGTGAATTTACAGTTATACTTGAATTAGCTAGTTTTGAATTTGCAATAGAACCAGCTAACATAGCATTAGTAACACCAGTTGCTTTTACTCTAAGTGCATCTGAACTAATCTCTATTGAAGAATCATCAACGCCTACAGCAAGTGTTACATCTCCTGCTGTACCACCACCAGTTAATCCATTTCCTGCTATGACAGAAGTAATATCAGCAGTGTTAGTATTTGCAATTGTTAATGTACCAGCAGCATCATCATAAGTAAGACTAATATTTGCTCCTGCTGTTAAAAGTGTATTTACCTGATCATCTACCCTTTCAGCAGTAAAATAAAGATTACTTGATCCCTCACCAATATTATCTGTATCTAAAGTTATATTTGCAGTTCCATCAAAAGATACTCCTGATATTGTTCTAGCTGTAGCTAATGCAGTTGCAGTTGAAGCATTACCAACTAAAGCACCTGTAACTTGATTGAATACCACATTATCTGTAGTTCCTACTGACTGACCGATAGCAAATGTAACACCATTTCCTGAAGCTGTTGATGTAACACCAGTGCCACCTAGTAATGATAATGTTTCACTATCTAAATCAATTGATATGGTTGATGATCCATCTGTTATATCTAAATCTTCTAATGTAATTTGACTAGCAATATATGCCTTGATTGATTGTTGTGTTGCTAATGCAGTTGCAGAATCGCTGCTAAAATCATCTTCATCTAATATAGAGGTTACTGTAGCACCTGAACTAAAGCTAAATGATGTTATACCATTTACAGTACCAGCGTTAATATCTACAGTATTATCAGCAGTTATGCTGAATGGCATTGTTATCCAAGCGTTATTACTACTGTTTCTTAATTTTAAAACATTTGAAGATGTATCAATCCACCATTCATAAGCATACATTGTTGATGGCTCACTAGAGCCACTATTATTTGATGATATAGCAAGTAAAGCATTGTTTAAATCTGCTCTAAAATTAGCACCTGTTTGGTTAGCTATGTTGTAATCATGTTGAGCCATATTTTTACCTCGTTTCTATTGTAGTCCTTTAGATAAAATTTTGTAGTATATAAAGTACATTATTGGGTATTATCTACAAAAACATAAAGCGATTGATAGGTTGAATTTAGTTTTGTAACCCATCTTATACGCCATTTAACTAATCTAGTATTTGATCCTGTAGTTGGTAAACCTGTAATTGTTCCATTGTAAACAAATGTATATGTTCTAAAAGTACCTGCATCAAAAGTAACATTTTGAATACCACCTGTAGCTTGTGCATAAGATACGCCATTATTTACGCTATACTCTAAAATACCATTTGTACAATCACCATATACACCAGTCCAAATTGCTTGATACTTAGCATTGTTTCTTACATCATCAATATCTATATCTAAATATGTTCCTACACTATTTGTATTAGTTGTAAAGTCTGTTGAACCTCTTTGAAAAGCACTTCCAAAAACTGATAAGGGTACTGCTACTCCATCATGTGCGACAATATCTGCTGATACATTTGCAAAATGTTTTACAGACAAAGTATCAACATTTATTCTAGCTGAATCTAAAGTGTCAGAAGTTATGCTGTTGGCACTTAGATTTGATACCTTTGCATCTGTAACAGCATCATCTGCTATTTGTGTTGTTCCTACACCACCTGATTTAATAATTAGATTACCACTACCATCTGTATCAATAGTGACATCATCAATCTTTAATCTGTTTGCGTTTATTGTACCTGTATCAATATTATTTCCCGATATTGAGGTTGATCCATCTGTAAGATCAGAGCCTACAATAATGCCACCAGTAGTAATAATACCTGACACATCAATTCTAGCTGCTGATACAGTTCCAGTATCAATATTATTTCCTGATATGGAGGTTGATCCATCTGTAAGATTTGAGGTAACAATAATATTACCTGTAGTAATAATATCTGAAACATTAAGTCTTGCAGTATCTATAGTTCCTGCTGTTATTTTAATTGCATTTAAATCATTAATTTTTGCATTAGTAATAGCTAAATCTGCTATTTTAGCTCCTGTAACACCATCCCCTGTACCTGTAGAATCAGGTAATTTATTTGTCACAATTGCACCATCTTTAACATCATTAGTTACAACTGGTTCATCGCCTACACTAAATGTAAGTGTAGCTGGACTAGATTCTGAACCTAAAGGATTTAAAGATGAAACACTTGCTACATAGTTTGTATCTTTAGGAACAAAAATTAAATCGCAATTTTCTACATCTACAATTTTATTTACCACTTGATTTCCTGATGAATCAACAACATTAACTCTATATTGATAATTGGGAAAATCAGTTGGCTCATTCCAAGATAAAAAAGGTCTACCAGTTGAACTAGAATCTGTATCAGTAAATGTTAAACCTGTTGGTGCTTTTACAGCATAAGCAGATGGTAAGTTAGCGAGTTCTTCTAATGGTTCTTGTGGTGGTACTTCCCAAGTATATACATCAAAATATTCTATTAAACTCACAAATACTAAACCATCTGATTGCAGTTCTAGTGCTTCAACTCTACAAACCTTACTACTAAATCCTAAACCAGCATAAGTAAAATCAACTATATCACCAACATTTAGTTTATACATTTCAGGAGTTCCTAAGAACTGTATAGTGGTTTGATTTCTGCTTCTAGTTAATATTGCTTTACCCATATTATGTGCAATATAGGGATCAGCAATATACGGAAACTCTGCTTTAACTTCTAGTTCTTCACCACCATCATCAGATGTAAAATCATTAGCATCTGTAGTAGCAGAGTGTAGTACAGTTGCAGTATCTAATTCATATTTTTTATTAGCATTAAAAAATTCTACTACAACCTTATTAGCTCTTTGATCTTTGTTGCCATAATCTACAGATATACCAGCATCGGCAATTATGTGATCATCAGTAATAGAAAAAGTAGATGATCCAGTATCTTCAATTTGTAATTCATATTTACCATCTACATATAAGAATATACCTCGCATATTTGCTAGTAATTCTTTTGCATTTTCCATAACAGTCTTATTGCAATCCAAATATCCGTTACAATGAAATCTTTTTACTTTTACTTCATAAGTACCTGTATTTGAAGAATAATTAGCACCTAAAGTAGCATCAACATAAACTCTATAATCCTCTGTTGCATCGTAAAATTCGTTTCTGCTTACTTCTTTTATGTTAATACCATCAAGTATTGTAGTACCACCTGAATTTATTAAGGTGATTTGTTCACCTATTTTATTTTGAAACCAATCTCTATTTGAATTTGTACCTAATACATTAATGAAGTCATTACCATTACTACCACTCCATGTTAGAGCTTGTGCTGATCCATTAAAAAATTGTTGATCAACTAATGTGTCAGCAGTATTAGCAGCAGAAGAAAATGTAGTTGTATTTATTTTTGCTATAGGTAAGCCTTTACCATATTCAGTATTCGTTATGTAATCTAAAAAACATAATGCAGGATTATCAGACCATTTATAGGTTGATACTGTTCCAAATGTTTGCGTACCATCTCTAGGATCAAAAACTTTTTTACCTTTAACTTGTACTGTTAGTTGTGGCACTCCTGACCAAATACCTTCTTTATCGTAACCATAATGTGCTGCTATATAACAAACACCATCTAATCTATGTGCTGAAGTCCAATTAGACATAGATGCAACAAGCATAGGATCAGCAGTTTGTGAAGCTGCTCCATGATGTAAGTTAAAAACGTATCTATACTTTGATGTAGGTGAAGTCCCAAACCCTCCAGCACCAGCGTTTATACCAGTACCATTTTGAGAAACAGTATTTAATGATCCTGAACCTGAACTTATTTTATCTGATCCAATATAACCACCATCTCTAAATCTAGCAGAATCAGTTAATGGATTACCATCTAGTTCTATTGTTTTACCAATTATTTCTTCACACTCTCCAACAGCTAAAGCATACACAACATACAAATCTCTTGAATCGTTTGCATTTACATCCATGTAGATTATTTGTGTACCAACTCTTCTAGTACCATATATAACTGGTAATTTACCACCAGCAGATGTTTTGTTAGCAAGTATATCTTGACCTTGTGCTAACATTTGTCTTGCTTGTAAAAAACCTTTTACACCAACTGCTAAAACAGCAAGTGTCCCTATAATCTTTACAGCTTTAAATGCTTTTGTTGCTTTTACTGCTGATACAAACCATTTTATTTTTTGAAAAAATGTAGGTGAAACCATTACATACCCCACCTAACATCTTCTTTAACTTGTGTAGCAAATTCCATACCTTTATCACCACTACTAAAAGTTTGTTGTGATTCATCTGAAAAATGCCTACCTTTTGTTAAATTCCAATTTGCCCAATGTGAAGCAACTACAAGAGATAGGGTAGAATCATCTATGTTTTCTTTTATAGATACATTTCTTATTTGTCCAGTAAAATAATTTATAGCACCTACAATTGATTCATTTGTATCAAAATATGCTAAATATATTTCTACTGTTTTATCTGTAAATTCACCACTTTGCACCAATGTTCTTACTTGATCTGTAATATTTGAAAATGCAATATTGACTTCATCAACCTGTAACTGACCTGTTTCAGAGGTTGAATCTACTGTTACAAAAGAACCACCAGCAGTATAAGTATTTGAATCAAATGTAACATCAGTATAATAATCAGTAAGTCTTACTGTTGATGATAAATTAAGCTCAACTAAAAAAGCTGTTTTAGTTGCAGAAGATGATACTTGTGTTTGTAAACCAGCAGATAAACTTCTAGGCATTAGCTAATAACCTCTCTAACATCAAATGAAATACTATATAAACCACTAGCATCTGTTGAATACATAATTTCATTATTTTCAAGATATACAGTAAAACTTGGTTTATTTACAGTTACAGCTTCATTATCTGCTAGAGCAGCTACTAAGTTTGGTGATATCAATACAGTAAGCTCACCACTTGAATTAGAATCAATATCTGATTGCACCATATAAACTTTTGTATGATTTGCAAACTTTATTAGATCACCTGCTTTTAAAGCACCTGTTGTACTTGCAGCAAAACCATCTAATGCTATTGATCCATCAGCAACAGTATGTGATCCATTAACGAGTATATCTGTTTCTGCTTTTGATGCACCTAGATTATCTAATGGTGCTTGTATTGTAAAATCTTCAAAAGAACCTTTTTGCTTTTGTAGAAATGCAAATATTTCCATAGCTTTTTCTTGTTGCATAGGTGGCATTTGTGCTGTAAATGAAAAGTATTGTGAGCCTATTTGTCTTACTTGTTTTTTGCCTGATAGTGTTTGATTTAATAGAGTTGGTCTATTGTCTTGAAAATTTAAAGCTCTAAATAATGGATTTGTTGGAAAAGCACCTGACATTATACAACTCCCATCTTACCTTGATTGTTCATAGCATTATTAATTATGCTTGTAATAAGTGCTTTTCTTGATGTTAATAATTGATCAAAACCTGCTGCATCAACAGTAGATATATTAAAATTGACTGTAGCACCCATACTCTGACCTTTGGTATGATCTATAACAGTTTCGTTTGGATGTAGTATTGCTGGAAACCCACCTTTACCATCTATACCACCTGCTCTAACACCCATGCCTGTAAAACCACCACCATCAAAATCATCAAACAAAGTATCGCCATCAGTCAATCTATTAAACTCTCTTGAATCGCTAAATTTACTGATACTGCTAGTTATCATGCCAACTAATTTTTGAACAATAAAAACATTAATTAATTCATTTAATACTGCTCTAGCAACATTAGTAGCTAAACTTTGGAAATCTAAGAATTGTTTTGAAGTAAAATCAAAAAACTTTTGAAATGCGTTTGTTAGTTGTCCTTGTACTGTTTCAGCAAAGGTTTTTACTACCTGTATTGATTCACCAACTTGTTCTTTAAAATCTGTTAAATTTTGTTGAAAATTTGCAAAAGATTGACCACCTGCATCTGCTTCTTGTTTTAGTTGTAAGAGTGTATCTCTTTCTTGAATAAGTAATGCTAAATGTTCTTCTGTAAGTTTTACTTGTACTCCATCTACAACTTCAATCATTCCTGTAGATTGTGCTTCTTGTATTGTTTTATCAAGATCAGCAATTTGTTCATCAAGCGTTTTAGTTTCTTTGGTAGCGATCTGTATAGCTGTAACTACTGAAGTCAATCCTACTGCAAAAGCTGTTACTGGATTTGCCAACATAGCTATTCTCAAAGCATTTAGCATTGATATAAATTTAGGTATTGCTGTAAATGCTAATACTGTAACAATGCCACCAAGAACTTCTAAATTATTTGCTAATAAACCTACAGCATTTGCACTTTTTCCAAAAACTCCAGTAGCATTTTCAAATTCACCAATTAAAGTGGTGAAATTAGTTCTTAATAAAGTCATAGATTGACCAATAGTTAAGTCCATCTCTTGTACTGTTTTTGTAGTTTCATCAACTGAATTGATTAGAATTGGTAAAATAGCTTGTGCTGTAAGTTTTCCTTCTTTACCAAAATCTCTTAATTGACCTATAGTTATACCCAATCCATCTGCTANTAAGTTTGAAAGTATGACATTATTCTCCATTACAGATCGTAATTCATCTCCTCTCAAAGCTCCTGAAGCTAAACCTTGTGCTAATTGTCTTGCAGAGTTAGCAGCTTCAGATGATTCAGCACCAGCAATAACAAAAGTATTAGCAACTGTTTGTGTTGCTTTTGCTATATCATTTTGTGAAACGCCTAATTCTTGTGTAGCAATAGTCAATCTTGTAAACAAAGTTCCTATTGCATCAAAATCTGATCTTGATTCGTTTGCAATTCTTTTCATGTGAGCCATCGCATCAGCAGTTTTTTCTGCTGATCCTGATAGTGCCATCATTCTATTTTGGACATTAACAAATGTATCACCTGCTCTTATAATCTCTCTAACACCAAAAGCAGCTATAATTTGATTTCTTAAACTTGCTATAGCTTGTTTTGTTGAATCAACATCTCCTCTAAACTTTTTAAAAGCAGCACCAGTCTTGTTTTCACCAAGAATTCTAACTTTTATATCTTGTCTAGCCATTTTGTTTTTTCATTTCCTCTGCTTGTATATTAAGATAAGCAATCCAACCATTAAATTCTTCTAAGGACATTTGCTCAATTTCACCAACTGTTTTATGTAATCTTTCAGCTAAAGCGTACATAGAATACAACTGCTTATCTTCAGCTACTTTTTTTGCATTTGTCCTTGTGAAATATTACCCATAATTTCTGTAGCCACTCTCACTAATACACTACTATCAACATTATTTAGTAAATCGTTTTTGTGTTCTACTGTATAAATTTTATCACCAGCTTCATCTAATGCCTTATAAATTAAAACATAGACAAGCATTTCCACTTCATCATCTTTAGCTAAGTGCATAAATCTTTTCATTTCCCTTAGGGTGATAGGTTTGGAAAAAATTTTTAAAGGTTTTCCATCCTCATCACCCCATTCAGGAACTTCAATAACTTTAGTTTCTATGCTGTTGTAATGATTTTTTGCATTATCTATAGCTGACATTTTTAGTATGTAGTAGTTGTAAGACCACCAGTACCTTGAACAGTAATAGTAGATTCTACTAAACCATCAAATGTTGATGTAACAGATTTACCAGTTACTATAGCAGTACCAGTTAGTTTGACATCGCCACTATCTGTACCTTCAGGTGCAAAGTTTAATGTTACAGATGAACCAACAGATAATGCTGTTTGACCATTTGTATCTGTTTCATCATATAGAACATCAACTGATCCACTAAAGTCTTTTATAGAAGCTAAGTACGATTTTGAAGAGTCTCCCATACTTGTATCTTCTACTGTATCGATAGTTTCATCTATACTAAAACCTCTAATTTCAGCAATAGCATTAGAGCCAACTTGTACAGTACCTTCTTTTCCAAGATGTGTTGCCATAATTATTCCTCGTTTTGTTTAGAAGAAGATTTAGGTTTATCTTTCGATGGGATTGCTTCTTCTTTCCAACCCTTACTCTTTAGATACTCAACACTATCAGGGTGAGCATCAATAGAACTTTTACCATTTGGTGAAATCATTTTCATAATTGTACCTCGTTAAACTGCTACATCAGGAGCAGTCTCCTGAACATAGTAATTAGTTAAAAATGTAAGAACAGCATAGCTTAGTGGTTGTTCTCCCTCTGTATTATATTCTATATCAGTTGATTGTAAAAAACAGTCTTTGGTAAGACCATTAAGTGTTGTATCAGCACTTATAGCCACCTCAACCTCTTTGCAAATCTTATCAACTTCATCATCAAAGTTGCTTGTTTGTTTGACATAAACCTCAACAACTAACTCTAGTTCTCTACTCATTAGTCTATTTGTACTTATAACAATAGGTTCAGATGTTTCGTTTTTTGTGTAAATTGCNANNGCTGGTAAGTTTGTATTTGATAAAGGATATATTCTAGTTTCAAAAACATTANTNCCAGTNGTAGTNAGTCCTGTAAGAACTGTACCTGCTCTTTCTCTTATCTGTTGTCTNATATGATTTGCCATTATATNTCCTCTAACATNAATGCAGAAAAACCTGTACGATCTGATTGAATATTAACAATAGTATAATTTTGTGCTGCTTTAAGNGTATTACCATCAACATCTTTTATAGCNGATACATTTAAAGTATTNCCAAATGCAATACTTGGTACATCAATGCTTCTGCAATANGCTATTGGTTTTANTGCTTCAACACCTGTACCTTCAACTTGTTCTACATATTCATTATTTATAATTATGTTTATTGTTGAAGCAGAGCCACTACTNTTNGTAAAAACAGCAGTAACACCATGACCAAAATTTATATCTAAGTAAGCANNCATATCNTCTTCAGTTTCAAGTCTATATTGCGACATTACTCNTTCTCCANTACAACACTTACAAAACCTGTATTATCAGGNTCAATTGTTTTAATAAAAAAAGTTGTTTCAGGCGTAAGAGTGCTACCTTTATTTGTAGTNATTGCATCAACAACTATTNTATCTCCTTGNNNAATATCAGGAGCATCGCTNGATTTTANAATTGCAGTAGGTTGAAAACCCTCAACTGATATAGANTCTCCCTCAATNCTTANATAAGGTTGATCTATAATTAGANTTATNAATACTGAAGAACCATCATCTATNANTCCTANAGTATCNATTAAAGGAAAATCATCAAATAACTTTCCTGTTTCAAAATAAGTGCCAGTNACTCCATGCCCTGTTGTAGNATCAAGAAAAGAAGTAAAATCTCTNGCACTCTCAATAGCCATTTTTACTTACTTCTTTTTTTGACCTTAGTTTCTGANTTTTCTAAACCAACACTTCTATTTGTTTCTTTTTTTGGTTTGCCTTTATATTCTTCAGCTTTACCATAACCAACAAGTGATCTTCCTTCATCAATAGGAAGCTCTACTATATCACCTGCTTTTACTTTTTCTTTGTTAGCTACTGTATCTTGTAAAATTAAATATTTCATTTTTCCACCTTTATTAAGATGGGTGGAAATTAATCCACCCATTTTGTTTGTACTAAGTNCCATTAACTAGCAGCACAGAATGANACNGCGTGNCNAACNGCTNNATCTATACTGATTGNANAGCNACNATTCTNACTGTNCCTGAAGTTGAGTTTGAGAATGGATCAACAACAATGTCNAATCCACCAAACATACCTACAAGTAANTCATCAAAGTTACCAAATACATAATTGTTAGCAGTTAATTGTGGTGAAACNANGACNTTATAGCCATTTATTTCATCATTAACAGCTATNAATTGTGCTGTATTTGTTGCTTTTTCAGTAGTTTTTAAAGTGCCATAGTTAGTTGGATGCACTATGTAAGCTAGATCACCAAGTAAAGCATTATCAACTCTTACNGCNGTTTCCATTGAAACCATTTCNGCAAATGTTGGAGCAGCAGCACTTGAAAGTGATACTGAATTAATGCCTGAAGTATTAGTAATACCTGTTGGATTACCTGAACTTCCTGAACC
>FUFK010045959.1_pt1 | contig 26250 bp, 24 predicted proteins | sample 1021851 | NCBI WGS metagenome assembly FUFK01 (sample SAMEA51879418, study PRJEB19060) | metagenome
TAGATAAATCCTCAATCAAAGGAGTTGATGTTGTTATCAATTTAGCTGGCTCTAGTGTTTTTTCTCTGTGGACAAAGAGAAACAAAAAAAAGATTCTTAATTCTAGGATAGATTCATTATCAACTTTGTACCAGATAATCAAAAGAGAAAAAAACCATAATGTATCCCAAGTAATATCTGCCTCTGCTATTGGTATTTATCCAAATAGTAAAATCCTAAAGTACGATGAATCATTCCAATCTAAAGAGGGTTTATTTTTAACTCATGTTGTTAGAGAATGGGAGAAAAAAGTTAAAGAATTCAATAAACTTAATATTAGTGTTACCACATTGAGAATAGGTCTTGTCTTGTCTAAAGATGGTGGAATTCTAAAAAAACTAATTCAAATTAATAAATTAAGAATTTCGAACGTAATTGACGGGGGAAAGCAGTGCCAATCATGGATTCATATTGACGATTTAGTAAATATTTTTTATCATGCTGTTGAAAATAAATTAGAAGGTATTTATAATGCTGTATCACCAAATCCATCAACTTTTTTAAAATTACAAGAACTTACATCTAAATTAAGTCACAAATCATTATTAAATTTTAATATCCCAAAAAGTTTAGTTATAATTCCATTTAAACTAATTGGTATTTTAGATTTTTACTACGATGTAATTGCTTCTGATAAAAACGTATCCGCTAATAAAATAGTTAAAAGTGGATATCATTTTAATTATCCATCCCTGGAAAAAATAAAATAATTCTCTGACATTTTGTCAAAATTAAAATGTTGGCAGTAAATTTGTCTTTTATTTAATGGATATGGCAAATAGTAAAAAAAAATCAACAAAACCTAAGTCTCCAACACTTAAGAATCAAATCAAATCATTGAATGACGAATTAAAGGATGAAAAAGATAAGTTTTTAAGACTTTTTGCAGAGTTTGAAAACTTTAGAAAAAGAACAGCTAAAGAAAGACTTGATCTATTTAAATCAGCATCCAGCGAACTAATGACTGCGTTAATCCCCGTTGCTGATGATATGGATAGAGCTTTTAATGAATTCAAAAAGTCAGAAAATGAAAATTTAATAAAGGGATTTGAGCTGATTTATAATAAGTTGAATGATACACTAAAGGCAAATGGATTAACTGTGATCATTGTAAATAAGGGAGATGTTTTCGATTCTGAAAAACATGAAGCAATCACGCAAATTAAAGCAACTGATAAAAAAATGGTCGGAAAAGTTGTAGATGTTATTGAGACTGGTTATAGTTTAGGTGAAAAAATTTTAAGATATCCAAAAGTTGTAGTAGCTAACTAATATTAATGAAAGAGGATTATTATAAAATTTTAGGAGTTGAAAAAAATGCCTCTGAATCAGAGATTAAGAAAGCTTACAGAAAATCTGCCATAAAATATCACCCCGATAAAAATCCTGGAGATAAAGAAGCTGAAACTAAGTTTAAACAAGCAGCTGAAGCTTATGAAGTTTTAGGAAATTCAGAAAAAAGAGCTAAATATGATCAATTTGGTCATGCTGCCTTTGATGGATCTGGTGGATTTGGTGCCGGAGGAATGAATATGGATGACATATTTAGTCAGTTTGGTGATATATTCGGAGGTGCATTTGGAGGTTTTGGAGGTTTTGGAGGATCTTCTCAAAGAAGATCAAAAGGAACAAATCTTAGAATAAAAGTTTCTTTAACTATCAATGAAATTGCAAATGGAGTTAACAAAAAAATTAAAGTCAAAAGAAAAGTTCAAGCACCTGGTACTGAATTTTCTACTTGCCCTCAATGTGGAGGATCTGGACAAGTAACACAAATAACAAATACAATTTTAGGACGAATGCAGTCTACAGCTACATGTAATGCATGTTCTGGAACTGGTAAAATTGTTACTAAAAAGGCTCCAGGTTCAGATGTAAATGGTCAAATTTTAACAGAGGAAACAGTCGAAGTTAAAATACCAGCTGGTGTTGAGGATGGTATGCAACTTAGAGTTAGTGGAAAAGGAAATGATGCAATATCAGATGGTATTTCTGGTGATTTACTAGTTTTAATTAGTGAATTAGATGATGAAAATTTTAAAAGAGAGGGTAATAATTTACATTTTGATTTATACGTTAGTATTTCAGAAGCTGTTTTGGGTGTATCCAAAGAAATAGATACTGTTAACGGAAAAGTTAGAATTAAATTGGATCCAGGCATACAATCAGGAAAAATTTTAAGGCTCAGAGGCAAAGGTTTAAAATCTGTAAATGGTTATGGAACAGGTGATTTATTAGTTCACGTAAATGTTTGGACACCTAAGACTGTCAATAAAGATCAAAGACGGTTTTTTGAAGAAATGAAGGATAGTGATCATTTTAAACCTAACCCTGATAAGAATGACAAATCTTTCTTTGAAAAGGTAAAAGATATGTTTTCTTAACTTTACAATTCAATAAAATATATGTCAAAAATTTTAATAGTTGAGGATGAAGATGCAATAAGAAGGGTCTTAAAAAAAGTTCTCTTAGAGGAAAATTCTAAATTCATTATTGATGAAGCAATAGATGGTGTTGATGCCGAAAAAAAAATTAAGTCAAGTAATTATGATTTAGTTATCTGTGATATCAAGATGCCCAAAAAAGATGGAATTGATGTACTCAATTTTACAAAAAAATATAATGAAGAAACTAATGTAATAATGATTTCTGGTCACGGTGACCTAAAAACTGCAGTCAAGGCGATGAGAATTGGTGCGTTTGATTACATAGAGAAACCACCAGACCTAAACAACTTGTTAAATTCTGTAAGAGGAGCATTAAAATCAAAATCTGCTAGTGGTAAAAAAGTTAAAAAAACTATAAAGACTGGTAAGTTTGAAATTGTCGGAGAGTCTAAAAAAATTGTAGAATTAAAAGATCTAATCGTAAAAATATCACCAACAAATGCTAAAGTACTTATTCTTGGTCCAAATGGAGCAGGTAAAGAATTAGTTGCTCGTCAAATTCATTTGAATAGTTTAAGAAATGATGGGCCTTTTGTTGAAGTAAATTGTGCTGCAATACCATCAGAGCTAATTGAAAGTGAGCTTTTTGGACACCTTAAAGGTTCTTTTACATCTGCTCACAAAGATAGAACAGGAAAGTTCGAAGCAGCAAATAACGGCACTTTATTCCTTGATGAAATTGGAGACATGAGTTTATCTGCCCAATCAAAAGTTTTAAGAGCTATTCAAGAAAATAAGATTCAAAAAGTTGGAAGTGAAAAAGATATTTTTGTNGATACAAGAGTAATAGCTGCTACNAATAAAAATGTTAAGGATTTAATTTCATCTAATAAGTTTAGGGAAGATTTATACCATAGAATTTCAGTTATTGAACTTAATGTCCCAAAACTTGATGATAGAAAAGATGACATTCCTGAACTTGTTAGTTTCTTTNTNGACCAAATCTCCGTTCAATATGACAAGAATTTAATTACAATTGATAATAAAGCATTGAAAAAGCTTGCTAGTTACAGTTGGCCAGGTAATGTTCGTGAATTAAGAAATGTTGTTGAGAGACTTATTATTTTAGTTGAATCTGATAATATAACTGAAAAGGACGTTATTAAATTCTCAGGTAAATAAGTTTATGAAAAAAATATTTATCATTCTATTTTTCTTTATTTCTCTTAATAATTTTGGGCAAGACGAAAAAGTAATCAAAGATATATTCGAGGCTGGCTTTACAGAAAGTAAAGCTTATTCATGGTTAGATTACCTATCAAATGAAATTGGAGGTAGGCTTTCTGGATCATATGAGGCACAATTAGCAGTTGAATGGTCAAAAAAGGAATTAGATAAGTTAAATTTTGATAAAGTATGGTTGCAACCTGTTATGGTTCCAAGGTGGGTTAGGGGACCTAAAGAGTTTGCTTTAATNGAAACCGAACCGGGCATTACTTTTAATGTCCCAGTAGCTGCCTTGGGCGGTTCTGTTGCAACACCCTCTGTTGGAATCAAATCAAATGTAATTGAAGTTAAGTCAATTGATGAACTAAAATTGTTAGGTAAAGAAAAAATTGATGGTAAAATAGTTTTCTTTAATCGCCCTATGGATCCAAAGTTTATTACAACCTTTACAGCTTATGGTACCGCTGTTGATCAACGAGCGCTTGGTGCACTAGAGGCTTCAAAATATGGTGCTATTGGAGTTATCGTTAGATCAATGACATTAAGAAATGATGATTTTCCTCACACTGGAGGTTTAACATACGGTGCTCTTCCAATTAGCAAAAGAATTCCTGCAGCAGCAATAAGTACAAATGGTGCTGATAAATTGAGTAGTTTATTAAAAATCAACCCTAACCTAAAATTCTTACTAAGACAACAATGCAAACAACTCCCTGATGCTCAATCATACAATGTAATTGCTGAAAAAAAAGGAACAATGTATCCTGATGAAGTTATTTTAGTTGGAGGACATTTAGATTCGTGGGATATTGGTGATGGAAGTCATGATGATGGAGCAGGTGTAGTACATTCAATGGATCTAATTAATTTATTTAGTAAAATAAATTATAAACCTAAAAGAACAATAAGAGTTGTTTTGTTTATGAATGAAGAAAACGGATTAAGAGGATCACTCAAGTATAAAGAAATTGCTGATAAAGAGGGTNTAAATCATATTTTTGCAATTGAGTCTGATGCAGGTGGATTTAGACCTTTAGGTTTTTCTTTTACGTGTAATGATTCAAATTTTTTAAGAATCTTAGAATGGAAAAAATTGTTTGCCCCATATTTTATTAACGTATTCATCAAAGGTGGGAGTGGAGCAGATATTTCTAATTTAAGAACGGATTATAACGTTTTATCGGGCTTAAGACCTAACTCACAAAGATATTTTGATTACCATCATACTGAAATTGATACATTCGACGCCATAAATAAAAGAGAATTAGAAATGGGTTCATCAGCAGTTGCATCTTTGGTTTATCTTTTTGANAAATATGGCTTAAATGATTGATTAATGGACTTNATTNTAGANTTAGANNANTCTCTATTTATTTTTTTAAATTCATTAGGTTCCGATAATTTTGATAAAATTTGGCTCACTATATCTAACAAGGAAACATGGTATATTTTATATCTGATCATAATATTATTTTACTTACCGGGAAGAGTAAATAATTCTTTACTTGGATTTTTATCTTTTTATCAGTTTAAACCTAAAAATAGAAATCGAATTTTTTTTATATTAATTGCAACTATTCTAATAATATTTACAGATCAGTCAAGTAATTTTTTTAAAGATTATTTTGAAAGATTAAGACCCTGTCATAATCCTGATATATCATCTTTGATAAGAATTGTCAAGGAGGGATGTGGTGGTCTTTACGGTTTTTTTTCAGCTCATTCTGCTAACACATTTGCATTTGCAATGTTTATTTATCTAAATACAAAAAAGAATTATAGATCATATATGTCTTTTTTATTTATTTGGGCAACCATCATTTCATACAGCAGAATTTACTTAGGTGTCCATTTTCCCACGGATATCATTTTTGGAGCTGTATACGGACTATTGTCGGGTTATTTATTTTACAAATTATATTTTTTTGGATTGGCAAAGCTTAAAGGTTAAATTTATTTTAACAATTCAGAAAACTTTGATTTAAACTTATTAATTCTAGGAACAGAAACATTCCATATATAAGCATTGTTAGGGTTTTTTTCTTTATAGTCTTGATGATAATCTTCAGCTATATAAAACACATCAAACTTTTTAACTTCTGTAACAATTTTTGGGTAAATTTTATTTTTTAGTAAACGCTTAATTTCTTCATCAATAATCTTTTTTTCATTTTCATTGCTATAAAATGCAATGGATCTGTAGTGTGTTCCTCTATCTGGTCCTTGCCTGTTTAGAGTAGTTGGGTCATGTGATCCAAAAAAAACTTTCACTAATTCATCAAAACTAATTTTCTCTGAATCATAATAAACCTTTATGGCTTCAGCATGTCCTGTTTTCCCTGTTAAAACTGTATAATAAGTAGGATTTTTAGTATAACCACCAGAATAGCCTGATTCGACTTTATCTACACCAACTAAACTTTCATAAATAGATTCAACACACCAAAAACAACCAGATGCAAAATATGCTTCTTTCATGTCTTGAGCATTTGACTGAATAAAAAATATCATTANTATAACACTAAGAGCTTTTTTCATTTTTATTTTTTAAAATTAATAACCTAAAGTCTATCGATTTGTTTCCTTTTAATGTTGTTGTTTTGAGTTTCAGTCTACTTATTCCTTTTTTAAAACTTAGTTCTCCAATATTTATTTTTTTAAAATCCTTGGTGTAGGATTCTATTCTTTTTATCTTATCCTTGTCAAATCCCTCAAGGCTTGGATCATGAAAATCATCAATAGTTTTCTTAATTATTTGATCTTCAAATTCTAGTGCAATTTCAGTGCCAACACTTTCTTTAGGTAATGTATAATATAATTCAACAGATTTAGTTTCATTTTCTAATACATCAACATCCCAATAAATGTAATCATCAGAACTTTTCCAATTTTCTATAAATGAACAATTAGCATGAATTGAGGATCTTTGTAATTCACCTGTTATCTCAGCATCTCTGGCAGGTAGGTGAGTATNATTAGAATTCNTGTAATTNATNGTGAATGGTCTTCNTTTATTTTTNTTAATTATTNNATTNATTGATTCTCTCCAAATTNTTTTAGCTTCTTTTAATTNCTCATATTCATTTATTTTTTTTTCGTTAATAGCATAATATTGGCTATGATCATTNTTCAGGTCATANAAATTATCGTTATAGTCCAAGATATATTCATTATTTCTCACACTCAATCTATTATTCCAGAATGAAAATACTTTTCTTTGATTATCTAATAAATCAGGGTTTTCAATATACTTTTTGAAACTTTTACCATCAAAATTTATCCCAGTTGGACTATCAATTAGATCTGTTATTGTTGGAAACACATCCAGTGCACTTGTAACTTGTTTAATTTTGATACCTGGTTTAATTTTATTTGGCCATTGAATAAAAAAAGGAACTCTTACACCACCTTCATTAGTACTTCCTTTTCTTTCTTTTAGCTCATTATTCCATCTATTTCCATTTGGTCCATTATCACTCAANAAAATAATGATAGTGTCTTCATATTTATCAATTTCCTTAAGAGTTTTAATAATTTTTCCAACATTTTCATCAATATTTTCAATCATTCCTAATGCTGCNTTTGTTTTTTCTACATTTTCTCTCTCAGAATATCTTCCTTTAAGAATAACTTTTTTTCCCNTTGAATACTTATCCGGCACTTGCATAGGCGAGTGGGGTGTGTTATAGGAAATAAAAGTAAAGAAGGGTTTAGATGAATTTTTTATATANGAAATAGCATTATTTGTAATATCATCATTTATATAACCCTTTCCTCTAACTAATTCACCATTTCTCTCCAAAATAGGATCAAAATAATTACCCCAGTGACCCGAGGTAAAACCATAAAACTCGTCAAATCCCCTTGAATTTGGATGATACGGAGGTTGAGATCCATTATGCCATTTTCCAAATAGCCCAGTAGAATAACTTTTCTCTTTAAAATAATTGGAAATAATTTTTTCGTTAGTATTCATTCTTTCATATCCTCTTGTAACTCCGTTAACACCTGTCCTAACAAAATATTTTCCAGTTAGTAGTTCCGCTCTTGTCGGAGCACAAACTGGACTAACATAAAATCTTGAAAAGGATGCTCCATTTTTAGCGAAACTATCAATATTTGGTGTTTTTAAATTTGTATTTCCATGAATACTTAAATCTCCCCAACCTTGGTCATCTGTCATGAATATNAAAACATTAGGATTTAAATTCTTTTCACATGAAAAAAACAAAAAAGAAAAAAATATTATGTAAAAAATTCTTCTTATCATTTTATAAAGTCTAAAAGTTGCTTAGAAAAACTATCCCAATTTAATTTTTTCTTTAAAATTTTTAGTTGTTTAGTTTTTTCTTTCAAATCTGAATCAATTGCNTTTAAAATATTATCACTTATTGATTTTGAGTTTTTCTCGCATATAAATGAATTATCATCATTAAGTATTTCTTTAATTCCACCTTGTGCAGTAGTAATAATAATTTTTTCAAAATATATTGCAATGGATATTATTCCACTTTGAGTAGCATTAAGGTTTGTTTGAATTACAAAATCTGCAATTGAAAACCATTTTTTAATTTCAGATTCAGCTACAAATTTATTGTGTATTGTTACATGTTCTTCTAAATCTAATTTTTTAAGTAATACCTGATAATTTCTTAAGTTATCATAAAACTCACCAACAATAACTAAATGAATATTATTATCTTTTTCAAATGCTAACTTAAAAGATTTAATTAGTAGTTCTAATCCCTTGTATTTTCTTACTATTCCGAAGTGTAAAAAGATTTTTTTACTTGATTTTATGTTTAAATCTTTAATAATTTCATTTTTATTAATTAGTTTCTGTTTCAAATTAGGAATTGGATGGAATAAAGAAATTCCATTTTTGTTAGAAATCTGATCTAATGTATGTTTTGATAGGGTCACAAATTTATTCAGGCTATTTAAATAAATATTGGTAAAAAACCTATCTAATATTCTGTTTTCATGACTGTTAATATTATGTAATAAACCAATTTTTAAAATTCGTTTAGGTACAATTTTGTTTATTATTGAATATGATATAGAAAAAAAAGGATTCCAATGAGTTGATAATATTACATCTGGATTTACATGTTTTAAGTATTTATTAATAANCAGATAGGAAAATGGATTATAAGGATTTATCGTTTTTATTTTTTTGAAATTAGCTGATTTGTTGTGAAATTGATTTTTTCCAGGAAAAAAAAATCTTGGGTAAAGGATTGAAAATGATAAAATAGAAATATTATGTTTTTTATTTATAGTAGAAATTAATTCATTATTGAAGTCTGAAATACCTCCTCTGAGTGGTGGAACAGGACCTACAAGTAAGATATTCATTAATTTTAATTTTCAATTATACTCCAATTTCCGGATCGTAAAAGAGGTTCAGCTTGTTTATATTTTAATTCTTTGATTTCACCCGATTGAGAGTTTTTAATTTTTATTCTCTCATTTCTTCCAATTTTACGTTTTTCGCGAACAATAGTTTCAACTACATTTTGATTGTTCGAAACACTTGATCCTACTTGACGATTCCTATTTGCGAGCTCATCACTGTTAAGAACCTCTTCTTTTGAGGTGTTATATTTTTCTCTNCTTCTAGTTTGTCTATCTTCTTTGATTTCATTTGGATTACTTGTAGGTAAAGTTCCTTTAAATAAAAATGATAAGATATCAGTGTTCAATTGTAATATCATTGATTCAAATAAATTATAAGCTTCATTTTTGTAAATAACTAATGGATCCTTTTGTTCATGTACTGCAAGTTGTACAGCTTGTTTTAGTTCATCCATTTTTCTTAAATGAGTTTTCCATGTATCATCAATTATGGCTAGTGATATATTTTTTTCAAAATCATTTATTAATTCCTGACCATTAGATTCGTACGCATCTTTAAGATTAGTTACAATATTCATGGTTTTTTTACCATCAGAGAAGGGGACAACAATTCTTTCAAATTTATTTTGAGGATTTTCATAAACATTTTTTACAATTGGAAATACCTTGANAGAATTCTCTTTGTTTTTTTCTTTGTAAAAATTCAATACAATTTCATAAGTTTTATTAATTACTTTGGCATCATTTTCATTTTCAAATTCAGTTTTAGTAACAGGTGAAGTTGTAGAAAAACACTTAATAATTTCGAATTCGAAGGCTTTAAAATCGTTATCAANTTTAGCATTATCATAAATTTTTGCTATCGTGTCATAAATCATATCAGCAACATCAATCTTTAATTTATTTACATCTAGTGCATTTTTTCTCCTTTCGTATATAGCTTCACGTTGGACATTCATGACATCATCATATTCAAGAAGTCTTTTTCTTATACCAAAGTTATTTTCTTCTACTTTCTTTTGAGCTCTCTCAATAGTTTTTGTCATCATCGAGTGTTGTATGACCTCACCCTCTTTGTGACCCATTCTATCCATTAATTTTGAAACTCTTTCAGATCCAAAAAGTCTCATTAGGTTGTCCTCAAGTGAAACATAGAANTGTGAACTTCCTGGGTCACCTTGTCTTCCGGANCTTCCCCTTAATTGTCTATCAACTCTTCTTGAATCATGCCTTTCAGTTCCAATTATTGCGAGACCCCCTTTATTTTTAATTTCTTCATTTATTTTTATGTCAGTACCCCTACCAGCCATGTTTGTAGCAATAGTAACAACTCCAGCTTTTCCAGCCTCTGCAACAACATCAGCTTCTCTTTTGTGAAGTTTAGCGTTAAGAACATTATGTTTTATATTTTGTCTGTCCAACATTCTTGAAAGTAGCTCTGATATTTCTACTGATGTTGTTCCTATTAATACTGGTCGTCCTTGTTCAGTTAATTTTATAACATTGTTTATGACAGCGTTATACTTTTCTCTTTTTGTTTTATATATTAAATCATTTCTATCATCTCTAGCAATAGGCTTATTAGTTGGAATAACCATTACATCTAGCTTGTAAATATTTAAAAATTCACCAGCTTCAGTTACTGCTGTACCTGTCATTCCTGAAAGCTTTCTATATTTTCTAAAATAATTTTGAAGCGTTATGGTAGCAAAAGTTTGTGTTGCATCTTCAATTTTTACATTTTCTTTAGCCTCTATTGCTTGATGAAGACCGTCAGAGTATCGTCTTCCATCCATAATTCTTCCGGTTTGTTCATCGACAATCTTGACCTTGTTATCCATTACAACATATTCAATATCTTTTTCAAATAGTGTATATGCTTTTAATAATTGNTTTAAAGTATGTATCCTTTCACTTTTCTCACTAAAATCAGAATATAATTTTTCTTTTTCNTCAGCTTCTTTTTCAATTTCTAATTCTTTTGATTCAATATTTGCTATTTCAATTGAAACATCAGGTAAAACAAAGAAACCTGGATCATTAATATCTTTTGACAATTGTTCTACTCCTTTATCTGTTAATTCAATTTGATTATTTTTTTCATCAATTGTAAAGTATAAATCAGCATCAACTTTAGGCATTTCTCTATTATTGTCCTGCATGTAAAAATTTTCAGTTTTTAATAAAGATTGTTTTATACCTTCCTCACTCAAAAATTTTATNAGAGCCTTATTTTTAGGTAATCCTCTAAATGCTTGTAATAACTTGAAGCTTCCATCTTCGATATTTCCATCACTATATAATTTTTTAGATTCTGATAAGATCTTTGTTACGAGTTGTTTTTGAATTTGTACAAGAGATGAAATTTTTGATTTTAATTCATTAAACTCATGATTTCCACCTTGAGGAATTGGGCCAGAAATTATTAATGGAGTTCTAGCATCATCTATAAGTACAGAATCTACCTCATCAACAATTGCGTATGAATGTTCTCTTTGAACTCTATCTTCATTTTTATGAGCCATATTGTCTCGAAGGTAATCGAATCCAAATTCATTATTTGTTCCGTATGTGATGTCACACAGATAGGCTTTCTTTCTTTCCTCCGAGTGAGGCTTATAATTATCAATACAATCTACACTTAAACCATGAAACTCAAATATTGGAGCCATCCATGCACAATCTCTTTTTGCCAAATAATCATTTACGGTAATTAAATGAACACCATTTCCTGAAAGAGCATTTAAATAGACAGGTAGTGTAGCAACAAGTGTTTTTCCCTCACCAGTTTGCATTTCTGCTATTTTTCCTTGGTGTAAGGCAATACCACCAATTAATTGAACATCGTAGTGAATCATATCCCACGTAATACTTTTTCCNGCAGCATCCCATGAGTTTGACCAAATAGCACTANTTCCATTTAATTTTACATATGATTTAATTGATGACAAATTTTCATCAAATGGTGTTGCTTTTACACTAATTTCTTTATTGTTCTTAAATCTTTTAGTTGTTTCCTTTACAACAGCAAAAGCCTTTGGTAAAATTGAATTTAAGTAATCATCTAGTTTATCTAAATATTGGTCTTGAATTTTTTTGATTTGTTTGTAACTAGCATTATTCTCATCAATATTTTCAGATTTCTCAATAATTTTGTTGATATCTTCAATTTCTCTTAAGAATGGATCTTTTAGTTGTTTAATTTCATCTTTGAATTCTTGAGTAATCGACCTTAGCTGATCATTACTAATTTTAGAGAGTTCTTCTTCAAACTTAATAACTGAATTAACTATTGGAGTTACCTCTTTGACATCCTTTTTTCCTTTGTCACCAAGAAAAACATTTAATATTGAATCAATTATACTCATATATATATCTCAAATTTAAGCAAAAAAAAAGCCTCAATAGAGACTTGTAAGGGTTTTTGTTGCATTAATAAAAAAGTTAATACTCCTCTTCATTCCACAGATAATCCTCTTCTGTTGGAAAATCAGGCCAAATTTCTTGAATTGACTCGTAGATTTCACCATCCTCATCCTCAATTGCTTGCAAATTTTCAACAACTTCAAGAGGAGCACCTGTTCTTATTGAATANTCAATTAATTCATCTTTATTCGCAGGCCATGGCGCATCGCTTAAATAAGAGGCTAATTCTAGAGTCCAATACATATTTTACTGTCTTTTTTTTGCAAAAATAAATGAATAATTGACTTAGGCAAGTTTTTAAAAAAAAAATAATAAACAATTATTAATTATTTGATTTTAACGATGGTAGCAAGAAAATGTAAACCAATGATAATGAAAAAAAATAATGATATTCTAAAAATGTAATCACCATAATTTACATAAAAAGTTTTTTCTTCAATCAAACCAACATTTGTATTTATAAATCCTTCTTCGCCGTATTCAATTGAATCTTCAATTTCACCTCTATAATTTATAATTGCTGACACACCTGTATTTGCTGATCTGACAATATTCCTCCTGTTTTCAATAGCTCTTAATTTTGCATATGATAAGTGTTGTTTATGTCCCTCGCTAACATCCCACCACCCATCATTTGTTATAATTGCAAATAATTTCGAACCAGATCTTGTGTATTCAGTTACATATTCGCCATAAACAGATTCATAACATATTATAGGAGATAAATAAAAATTATTAAAAGATTTAAAGTTTTTTCTTTCATTATCATAACCTCTAGAATATGTCAATCCACCAAAATCCATTAAAAGGTTTCCTAGGATAGGTTCAATTAACTTTTTATAAGGCATTTTTTCGATACCAACAACAAGTTTTGATTTATTGTAAAATTGATTTTCATCTGATATAAAAACAGAACTATTATATAAGTTTAGCCATCTTCCATCATTTAAATTATTTGAATAATTTTTTATTTTAATTGAATCCTTAACAATTTCAAAAAGCTCAATTCCAGTCAAAATTTCAGAATTAAATTTATTTTTTAAAAACTCGAGTTGTTTAATAAATTCATTTCCACTATATCCGTTAATTTGNGTTCCATCNGAAAAAAATGTTTCGGGAAGAATAATGGTTGAGTTTTTAATTGAATTTTCTTCTAATAAATCATGTACATAATGATAATTATCTTTATCAGTTCTGNTATATTTTTCAGAGTANGGGTCAATGTTAGGTTGAATTATAAAAACATCAATCGGTTCCTCCTCTAAATCCAGATTATATAGTATGATTTTTGAAATAGTAATTGGTACAATTATCANTAAAATTACTGATACAATTAATAATCNAGGTTTTTCATTATATATTGTAGATAAAAAAACTTTATAAATTAAAATATTAGTTAGCAGGACCCATAACGTCCCACCGAATGATCCTGTATACTCATACCATTGAATCCATTCAGTTTTCTCAGAAAAAACATTACCAATATTGAGCCACGGCCATGAAAAATCCCACATTAAATGAAATTTTTCAAAACATAACCAAAAACTAACTAAAAATATCAAACTGAGTTTTGAGTTAATTTTTTTTGAAACAATAAAAAATAGGCTAAATACTATTGTCATTAGTAATGAGTTTACTAAAACAGCAAATAATACACCACCTAAAGATGCATAGTATAACCAACTTGTTGCGATTATATTCCATATTAAAAATGTTAAGTAAAAACATAAAAATATTTTAATTGAAAATTTGTTATTGTATTTAGCTACATGTAACAGAGGAATGAATGCTATAAAAATAAAAGCAGTTATTCCATATGTTGGCCATGCTAATCCTAACAATAATCCTGAAATAATACTTAAAAGAATAGATTTTAAAAAATTCAAATTATTAATAATTAACTTTGTAAAAGTATAAACTTAATCTATCAATTGAAACTAATCAAAATACTTCCAAATTTACTAACAATTCTTAANGGATTNTGTGGTTGTCTTGCTATTGTTTTTATTTTCATGGATGTTGATTTTTTAAATCTGAATGGATATGAATTAGCCTTGATTTTAGTTTTGTTAGGCTCCCTTTTTGATTTTTTTGATGGGTATTTAGCAAAAATATTAGATGCAAAAACAAAAATTGGTGTTCAATTAGANTCTTTTTCAGATCTTATNACATTTTCAGTAACACCCTCATTGCTTTTATTCCATTTTTTTCAATCTCAGTCTGAGGAAATTGAATTTTTTGCATTAATCTCTTTTTTAATTGTTCCATTTTCAATGATTAGATTAGCTAGGTTTAATACTTTGCCGTCAAAGACTTATTTTCTAGGTTTGCCTTCACCTGCNAATGGAATTTTCTTTATGGGAATTCCCTTTTTAACATTTGAAGTCCCTATTTACTTGTTTAGTATCATCATTTTTTTGTCATGTATTTTGCTAATCTCTAACATAAAATTTGAGTCTTTTAAATCCATTGAAACAAATATTAAGAAAGTTTTTTTCTTGTTTTTCGTTTTAATAATGGTAGGTGTTATTACTTTTATATATGTTAACAACTACAGTTATTTAAATTTAGTGAGTATCTCAGTCGTAGTTTATGTTATTTCTTCTTTAGCTTTTAATCTTTACAAAGCATTCTAGCTTTTTCATAATCGATTGACTTAACAAAAACTTCACATGAAAATAAATAATTAGGTATTCCAAATCCAGCAAGATTTGCTGAATTTTGTTGATCCTTTATTATAAACTGTATCCCTAATTTTGAAAGTTCGTGTGTAAGAGCATTTGATTCAACAAATGAACCAGAGAAGAGATGAACGTAATTACTCATANGTTCTTTTTTCTGAAAACAAAGTTTTTTCCCAAATATAGCTTTCTAACTATTTCATCTTTAGCCAATAACTCAGGCTTTCCACTTTTTAATATTTTCCCTTCAAACATTAAATATGTTCTATCAGTAATTGCTAGTGTTTCTTGAACATTATGATCTGTTATTAGAACACCAATGTTTTTAGTTTTAAGATGAGCGATTATTTTCTGAATTTCTTCAACTGCTATTGGATCAACACCAGCAAAAGGCTCATCAAGTAATAAAAACTTAGGATCGGTAGCTAATGCTCTTGCAATTTCAGTCCTTCTTCTTTCACCACCAGAAAGTAAATCACCTCTGTTCTTTCTGACCTTATTCAAGCTAAATTCGTCAATAAGACTTTCTAGTTTTGATTTTTGTTCTTCTTCAGTTAAATCTCCAAGCTCTAAAACTGCCTTTATATTATCTTCAACGCTAAGTTTCCTGAAAACCGAAGCTTCCTGTGCTAAATATCCAATTCCGTTAATAGCTCTTTTATACATTGGTTCTTTTGAAACTTCAATTTTATCAATCATTATTTTTCCTGAATCAGACTTTATTAGACCGACAATCATGTAAAAACATGTTGTTTTTCCTGCTCCATTAGGTCCCAATAAACCTACAATCTCACCCTGACTTAATTCAAGATCAACACCATCAACAACTTTTCTTGATTGGTATGATTTTTCTATTTTGATTGCTTGAAGTTTCATTTATTATTCTTTGTTACGATTCTGGATATATATATACTTATTTGGTATAAAATAACAATTGGTATAGCAACAATTATTTGACTAGCTACATCAGGAGGAGTTATAACTGCTGCTAAAATCAAGACACCAACTAAAGCAAATTTTCTATACTTAATTAAAATTTCTGGATTAACCAATCCAACTTTCGTAAGAAAATAAATAATTATTGGCAGTTCAAAAATTAATCCTGAAGCCAATACTGAAGCACGAACTAATCCAATATAACTATTCAAATCAAAATCATTAAAAACTTCATTGCTAACAGAATAATTTCCCAAAAAATTTATCGATAGTGGACAGACTACGTAATATCCAAAAACAACCCCAATAAAAAATAAAAGACTAGAAACAAAAATAAATCCTCGAGCATATTTTTTTTCATTTTGATATAGTCCAGGGCTTATGAAACTCCAAAACTGATATAANACGTAAGGAAAAGCAATTACGAATCCAGCAGCTATTGAGGTCCATATATGCGCTGAAAATTGACCTGAGACAGTTCTGCTTTGAACACGAAAAGGTAATTCAGTTATGCAAAAACTATCATCGAGACCAATGAAATTGGATATTGTGCATAAGATCTTATAGGTTGGAAAATTAATATCCTTTGGACCAAAAATTATTTTATCAAAAATGAAGTCCTTAAANATGAATGCTCCAATTCCTACTATAAAAATTGCAATAAAAGACCTTAATATATGCCATCTAAGATCCTCAAGATGATCCAAAAATGACATTTCATTTGGGTCTAATCTCATTTTACTCATAACCCTGCATTTATTAAATCATGTATATGTAACATCCCAATGTAATTGTTGTCCTTAGTCACGATTAAATTTGTAATCTTATTCTTATTCATTATTTGTAAAGCATCAATAGCCAAAAGTGAATGCTTAACAGTTTTTGGATTTCTAGAAATTATATTTGAAACAATTATATTTAGTGGGTCAGTATTTTTTTCTAATATCCTTCTCACATCACCATCTGTGATTATTCCAACAACCTTATTGTTTTCAAGTACGGCAGTTGCACCCAGCATTTTATTTGAAATTTCATTGATTGCATCACTGAATTTAGATTGTAAATCAATAAATGGTGCATGTTGAGTATCTATTANNTCTTCAACAGTAGTTGTTAATTTTTTTCCTAATGAACCAGATGGGTGAAGTTTGGCAAATGATATTTTATCAAAGTTTTTTAAACTCATAAGGCAAATTGCAATAATATCACCTACTAATAACTGAATCCCTGTACTAGTGGTTGGCGCCAAATTATTTGGACAAGCTTCAACATGTATAGGTGTATGGATGATATGCCTTGAATTTTTTGCTAGATATGAATCTTTATTAGCGGTGATGCTAACAATGTCGACACCATTCTTCTTAAGGCTGTTAACTAGATCTACAGTATCAGAATTGCTTCCGCTTTTAGAAATATAAATCAATACATCATCTTTGGTGATAGCTCCTAAATCTCCGTGTAAAGCATCGGAACCATGCATAAAAATTGATGGAGTTCCAGTTGAATTTAAAGTAGAGGATATTTTCATCCCAATTATTGCACTTTTTCCAATTCCAGAAACTACTATTCTTCCATTAATTTTTGATAAAAATTTAATAATCTCATCAAAATTGTTATCGAAAGTCTCTTTTAGTTTTTCAATTGCATCTAGCTGAATATCAACCACTTGATTAACAATTTGATTTATATTTTTATTGTTCAAAACTTATTTAGTTTAATTAAGAATGGATTTAAAATTAAGTTATATTTAATAATAACAACAAATATACCTTAATTCCTTTTAAGGAATGAATTTAAAAAATAATCTATTATCGCTTCTTAATAAACATTTTGGTTACTCAGAATTTCGTGAGAATCAATTTGACATTATAAACTCAATTGTAGATAAAAAAAATACATTAGTTATAATGCCAACTGGTGGTGGTAAATCCTTATGTTATCAATTATCAGCTATTGCTTCACAAGGAACCGCAATCATCATTTCACCACTAATTGCTTTAATGAAAAATCAGGTTGATGTTTTGAGAGGTCTCTTTGAGGAAGACGGTGTTGCTAATGTGCTAAATTCAACACTTAACAACTCTGAAATTAATTTAGTAAAAGAACAAATAGAAAAAGGTATAACTAAGCTTCTTTACATGGCTCCTGAGTCTTTAACTAAGCAAAAGAATATCGATTTTTTAAAAAAGCAAAATATATCGTTTGTTGCCGTTGACGAAGCGCATTGCATATCCGAGTGGGGGCATGATTTTAGACCAGATTACAGAAAAATAAATGAATCTATCAAACAAATAGATTCAAATTTAAAGATGATAGCATTAACGGCAACTGCTACGCCGAAAGTGCAAGATGACATTATTAAAAATCTTTCAATGTCAAATGCTAGTGTATTCAAGTCATCATTTAATAGGCCTAATCTTTTTTATGAGGTCAAAAATAAAACAGATAAAATTGAAAGAGATATTGTTTCTTTTATTAAAAAAAATGCCGGTAAATCAGGAATTATTTATTGTTTATCAAGAAAAAAGGTTGATGAATTTGCTCATCTTTTACAAATTAATGATATCAAAGCATTGCCTTATCATGCAGGCCTTGAACCAAAAATAAGATCAACTAANCAGGAACATTTCCTAATGCAAAGNTGTGATGTTATTGTAGCAACAATTGCATTTGGAATGGGTATTGACAAGCCAGATATTAGATATGTAATACATCACGATATTCCTAAGTCACTAGAATCTTATTACCAAGAGACTGGAAGGGCTGGTCGTGATGGTGGTGAAGGTCATTGTTTAGCTTTTTATTCTTATGATGATATTGAAAAGTTAGAGAAGTTTCTTTCATCAAAACCTGTTGCAGAAAAGGAAAAGGGCTTAGCTTTATTAGAGGACGTTGCATCTTATGCTGAAACATCCTCAAATAGGAGAAAGATTTTACTTAATTATTTCGGAGAATCGTTTGACGAATTAAATGGTGAAGGATGTAAAATGGATGATAATTCTGTTAATCCAAAAGAAAAAATTGAGGTTAAAGACCAAGCTATAATAATATTAAACGAAATATTAAATAATAAAGAATCAAAAAAAATAAAGGAACTGACAAAGGTTATTTCTAATATTGGCTATAAATTTCCATTAATTGACGACAAGGAGAAAAATGAAAATAATAATCGATTTGAATTGATTTTTTGGAAATCNTTAATTAGAAATTTAATGGTTAATGGTTTTTTATTAAAAAAAATTGAAGAATATGGTGTTCTTAAAGTCACAGACAAGGGTAGAGATTTTTTGAAAAATCCAAAATCATATATGATTTCAATTGATAAAGATTTTGATAATGAAGAAATACAGCTAAATCACAAATCACAAAATGATGTAATTGATGAAAAATTATATAAAATTTTAATAGAAGAAAGATTAAAGTTGTCTAATAAGTTAAATGTTCCTCCATTTGCAATTTTTCAAGAATCATCAATTAATGAAATGACTTTCAAATATCCCATGAATTTTGATGAACTATCCATGATTACAGGTGTTGGTGAAGGAAAGTCAAAAAAATTTGGAGAAAGTTTCATTTCGCTAATTTCAACTTATTGTAAGGATAATAATATTAATAGGGAACAGGACTTTTTAGTTAAATCCTCAGGATCTAAGTCAGGATTAAAGTTATTTGTAATTCAATCAATTGATAAAAAACTTACAATTAATGAAATAGCAGAATCAAAAAATTTAACATATTTAGAAATTTTAAATGAGATTGAAGCGATAGTTTATTCAGGAACAAAACTAGATTTGTCATACATAATTGATGATATTTTTGATGAAGAGACAAANGAAGAGCTTCATGAATATTTAATTGAAACTAAATCTGATAATTTGCAGGACTTATACGATGAGTTTAATGATGATTTTGAGGATGAAGATTTAAGATTATTTATGTTATATTTTTATTGTAAAGTAGCATTTTAGTTACTTCCACTTAATATTACACCCAATGCTAGGTTTTTGTTCAGCACTAATTTCTTTGTTTTTTATTAAATTATCTAGAGCAGATTTTAAATCATTTCCTGTAACCGGAATTCCATTTCCTGGCCTTGAGTCATCCATCTGACCTCTATATACAAGTTTACTTTCGTTGTTGTATAGGAAAAAATCAGGTGTACATGCTGCATCAAAACTCTTAGCAACTTCTTGAGTTTCATCAAATAAATATGGAAATGAAAAATTTTTATTTACAGCAAATTTTTTCATGAGCTCTGGTGAGTCATCTGGGTAATTAATAACATCATTACTTGATATTGCAACAAAAGAAATATTCTCTTTGTAATTTTCTGAAATTGATACAATTTCATCAATTACGTGAATTACAAATGGACAGTGATTGCAAATAAACATGACAACGGTACCATTTTTGCTAAATAATTCTTCAGATGAGTATAAAATATCATCAACAGTGTTATGTAGTTCAAACTTAGGAGCTTTTGTTCCTAGAGTAACCATGTTTGATGGTGTTTTAGCCATAGTGTAATTTTAAAACAAATTTATAATTTTGTACAATGTTTGACCCTTTATTAGAATTTTTTTCTGAAATAACTTCTTTACAAAGAGGAGGATTACTTGCTCTTGGTTTAATGTTTTTTTGGATCATTGAGGGATTTCTTCCTTTTAGATACTTAAATTATAATAAGTTTAAACATGCCTCAACTAACATCTTATTAACGCTAACAACAATATTGGTCAACTTTTCATTGGCATTCATGATTGTTTTAACATGTGACTTTATTTCCTCCTCTGAAATTGGTATATTATCATTTTCTAACATTACAGCCTACCCAATATTGTCACTGTTAGTTTCAATAATGATATTAGATTTAATTGGAGCATACTCTGCACATTATTTTCAACACAAGATTAAAATATTGTGGAAAATTCATGCTGTGCATCACTCAGATAAACATGTAGATACAACCACTGCAAATCGACATCATCCAATTGAAAGTGTAATAAGATTTTTGTTTACACTTCTTGCAATAATTATTTCAGAGTCATCAATTGAAATTGTTTTTTTGTATCAATCTCTCTCAGTTGCTTTTTCTCAGTTTAATCATGCTAACATTAGGCTTAATGATAAAATTGATAAGATGCTTTCATATGTGATTGTATCACCAAACATGCACAAGGTTCATCACCACTCATTTATGCCATACACTGATTCAAACTATGGAAACATATTTTCCATTTGGGATAGATTATTTGGAACCTACATGGAATTAGATCGAGAAAAAATTATTTTTGGAATTGATGACAATTATGATGATAAAAATAACTTTATAAATATTTTAAAAAGACCTTTTAGAAAATCTTAGATATCTTCAAATTCTACTTCATCAGATTTTTCCTCCTTCTTCTCTTCAGTCTCTTCTTNAGTTTCAGCATCTTCATCATTGCTTTTAGCTTCTTTATCTTTTTTAGCAACGAAGTCCTTGTCATGAATTTCACTAATAACTTCTAAACCTTTTTCATCAATAATGTATTTTGTCATTTCTCCTAAAATGTTTGTGAAGTTTTCAAAATCCTCCTTGTATAAGTATATTTTATGCTTTTTAAAATAAAAAGTTCCATCCTCATTGGTGAATTTTTTACTTTCGGAGATTGTTAGATAATAATCACCAGCTTTAGTAGATCTTACATCAAAAAAATAAGTTCTTCTACCTGCTCTTAAGACTTTTGAATAAATGTCTTCATTTACATGTTGTTTATTTTCTTCCATTTCAATAATTATAAAGTCCAAAAATGGTTAAAAAAGTANTATTAACAAAAATTAATATTANATTTTTCTTTTTTGCTTGTCGTATGTGTCTCTGTAATAACCACTTTCTAAATACAATTTTTGGTGTTTTCCGACTTGAATTACCTTTCCCTTATCTAAAACTAAAATTAGATCACATTTTTCGATTGTGGATATCCTATGACTTACAATTATCTTGGTAATACTATTGGTTTCTTCTCTTAAATTATGTATTACATTTTTTTCTGTTTCTGTATCAAGTGCAGAGAGACTATCATCTAATATCAATATTTTTGGTTTTTTTAATAGTGCTCTAGCGATTGCTAATCTTTGTTTTTGGCCTCCAGATAAGTTNATTCCTCTTTCACCTAAAACAGATAAATATTTCTCAGGAAAAGAGAGAATTTCATTTTCAAGACAAGCAATTTCTGAGTAATATTTAATCTCTTTTTCAGTTGCATTTACATTTCCAAATTTAATATTATTATAGATTGTATCTGAGAACAGAAAGGTGCTTTGAGGAACGTATCCAATATTTTCTCTTACAAGACTAATATTATGGTGTTTTATGTTTTTATTATCTATAAGAACTTCACCATTATCAACATCATAATTTCTTAAAATTAATTCAAGCAATGTCGATTTTCCCGATCCAACTGAGCCTATTATGCCTAGTGATTGACCTTCATCTATTTTGAAATTGATTTTATCAAGTGCTTTTATATTGGTTTCTTTATATGTGAGACATACGTCTTTGAATGCAATTTCTCCTTTGAAATCATATTCTTCGTAATTATTTGCAACGATATCATTTTTTTCAGAAAGAAATTCATTTATTCTTTTTTGAGATGCATCAGCTTGTTGTACAATAGAAGTTACCCAACCTACAGTTGCTACCGGCCATGTCAACATATTCACATATATTATAAATTCTGCAAGTACACCTAGTGGAATTGATCCATTAATATATTGATTACCGCCAATAAAAATTACTATAATATTACTCAAACCAATTAATAACAGCATCATCGGGAAAAACCAAGACTGAAATTTTGCTAAATCTATACTTTTCAACTTTGTATCCTTAGAAAAATCAGACATAAAATCATTTACTTTATCTTCAATAGTATTTGATTTAATAATTGAAATTCCACTAAATGATTCTTGCGAGAAAGTTGTAAGTCTAGATAAAGATTCCTGAACACTTTTACTTTTTATATTAATCTGCCTACTTAGCTTGTAAATAAGTAATGATAAAATTGGTAGCGGGATTATTGTGTAAAGAGTAAGCTTAACGTCAATACTAAGCATATAGGTGATTATGATAACAAATAATGAAATTGTATTTATTGTGTACATCAACGCGGGCCCAACATACATTCTAACCTTACTTACGTCCTCACTTATTCTATTCATCAAATCACCAATTCGATTATTCTTATAAAAACTAATGTTTAATTCTTGATATTTTTGAAATATTTCATTTTTCAAATCAAATTCAATATATCTTGACACATTAATTAGTGTCTGTCTCATTATAAAAGTCAAGACTCCTGAGGCCAGAGCTGATAAGACAATAAAAATTATATTTTTTAAAAGTCCTTTTTTTAAAAAATCTATATCAATAGAATTCTTTAAAGAGTATTCTTCAATTAAAGTTATTGAGTCACCAACTAGATTTGGAGCTACCAAAGCAAAAATTCTAGCAACTATTGTTATAATAATGCCTGTAATTATTCTTTTTCTGTAGTGATAAAAAAACTTATTTAGGTACTTTAATTCACCCATAAAAATCAGAATCAAATATACACTTAATTGATGTTTATACTTTAAAAATATTTACATTTGCTATCAAGTTCATTGTAATGCTAAATAGAAGACATATTAGAATAAAAATATTACAATTATTGTATGCAAAAAAGACGGGTAATATTGATAATGTTTCTTTGTTAAAACAATTTGATTTAGCATCTACAAATTTTTATAAATTTTTTTTAACCCAGCTTTTACTTTTTAAGGAAATCTTTATAGAATCTGAAAGGATTTTCAATATTAATAAGAATAAATATTTTAAAAATGAAGATAATTTAATTGAAGATTTGTTCTTAAAAAATGAATTGTTACTNTTTCTTAACTCTAATAAATTTTTAATTAAAGCTGAGGAGCAATTTAAATTANACTATTGGAAATTAAATATCAANAAAGTTCAAAATATATTTAAGANAATTNTTNAACATGAAGTAATTACTAANTATTCAAACAAGAAAATAAATAGCTATCAATTAGTTCANGACATNTACAAAAATATAATTGTTTGTAATGAAGAACTTTTTAATTTTTATGAGGATAACGAGTTAGGATGGTCAGATGANTTTCCACTTGTAAATACATTAATTTTGAGCTGGTTAACTAATTTTAGCATTGACCAATCTTTGAAAATTCCAAGAAAAATATTTAAGGATAGATCTGATAAAAAATTTGGAAAAGACTTATTTAAAATTGTTGTTAAAGATAAAGACGAAACAGAAAAGATAATTAACGATTATACACCTGATTGGGACAATGATAGAATAGCTGTAATTGACAAAATAATATTAAAAATGTGTATTTATGAATTTACAAGTTTTCCATCTATTCCAGTTAAAGTTAGTATAAATGAGTACGTTGAAATTTCTAAGGAATATTCAAGCCCTAACAGCAGTACATTTATAAACGGAGTTATCAATAATATCTATAAAAATCTTTTTGAAAAAGATTTGATTAAAAAAAATGAAAGAGGTTTACAATAATTTTTTAATTTTACAGATATGAAAAATCAATTGCATTCAATACTAAATTACTCATTAATTGCGTTTTTTTTGATAGCTACTATATCTTGTAGTAATGATCCTTCAAAGAAGATCAAAGAGGAAAATGTTGCAGCTGCAAATGAAAGATTAGATAAATCATATGATTCACCTGAAATCCAATTTGATTTTGACACATATGATTTTGGAGAAGTAAAAGACGGTGAGGTAGTTGAAGTTGACTTTAATTTTACAAACACTGGAAAATCTGACTTAATAATATTTGATGCTTCTGCTAGTTGTGGTTGTACTGTTCCTGAATATCCACAGAATATCAATATTGAGCCAGGTCAAAAAAATAAATTAAAAGTAAGGTTTGATACATCAAATAAACCTGGAAAACAAATGAAATCAGTTACTTTAACAACAAACACTAATACTGGTAAGAAGATTATTAGATTGACAGGGTTTGTTTTAAATAATTAGTATGGAAGGATTTGGACAGTTTATGCCTATAATTTTGCTGTTTTTAGCAATGTATTTCTTGTTTATTCTTCCTCAAAGTAAGAAGGCAAAAAAAGAGAAAAATTTTATTAAAAATGTAAAAACTGGTGACAGGGTTGTAACTAAGAGTGGTATGCATGGAAAGATTGTTGAGATTAACGATAGTAACAATACATGTGTTTTAGTAACTATGGCAGGTAAAATAAAATTTGATAAATCTGCAATTTCTTTTGAATTGTCTGAATCATTAAGTAAGAAAGATTAAAAAATAATTAATGAGTTTTTTTAAGGAACTTTTTCACAAAACTGAACAAATTTTGTGGAGTGTTTTTCTAAAGCCATTCTTCTTTTCATTTGACCCTGAAAAAGTCCATCATTTTGTAGTAGGTGCAATGAAACTATTTTCACCTATTTTTTATATAAGAAAATCGTTTTATCATTTTAAATTAAGTGGAAAAAATCATCCCTCCCTGGAAAAAGAAGTTTTTGGTATAAAATTTCCAAACCCAGTAGGCTTAGCAGCAGGTTTTGATAAAAATGCTGAAGTTTATAAACAAATGTCTTCATTGGGTTTTGGTTTTATTGAAATCGGTACTGTGACCCCTGTATCTCAAGATGGGAATCCAAAAAAAAGAATTTTTAGATTAGTTAATGATAATGCTTTAATTAATAGGCTGGGATTTAATAATGATGGAGTTGATAAAATTGTTGAAAGATTAAGAAATAAGGGTAATGTTATAATTGGTGGTAATATTGGTAAAAATAAAGTTACACCCAATGAAAACGCAAAGTATGATTATCTAATATGTTTTAAAGCTTTATACGATTACGTTGATTACTTTGCTGTAAATGTGAGTTCACCAAACACACCAAACTTAAGAGATCTTCAAAATATAAATGATTTACGTGAAATATTATTTCCTCTGATTAAGGAGAATAAAAAAAGAGAAACTAAACCTATTCTAATTAAAATTTCACCTGACTTGAATGATAGCGACATAAAAAAAATAGTTGATTTGTCATTTGATCTCAAAATAGACGGCATAATAACGTCCAACACCACATTAGATAGAAATAATTTAAAATCTAAGAAAAAACTAGCCATTGAAAGTGGAGGTT
>FUFK010044642.1_pt1 | contig 26249 bp, 38 predicted proteins | sample 1021851 | NCBI WGS metagenome assembly FUFK01 (sample SAMEA51879418, study PRJEB19060) | metagenome
TGAAATATTAAGCTCAGTAGGTAAACACAAAATACTTCTATTACCAAGAGCACGAGGACCAAACTCTGCTCTACCATTCAAAACAGGCACAACTTCTCCCTGTATAATTCTATGTGCTATTTCTTCTGGATTTTGATCTAATGAATCATTATAACCGATGTATGGTCCCTCCCAAAGAGGTCGTTGCACCAAGGCAGCAGCCCCTAAAGCACATCCAGCATCACCCGCAGCAGGTTGAATTGCAATTTCTTTAAAACCAGTATATCTTACTAAGTCTGTGTTAGCAACACAATTTAAAGCTACACCACCAGCATACGCTAATTTAGAAGAACCTGTTTCGGAGTGTAACCAACTTGCAAGGTTTATCAAACACTCTTGTAAAATTTCTTGAGTGCTTCTTGCAACATCCCAATCTAATGCTCCTACTCCTATACCTCTACGTAAATCTTGAAGTAAAGTGTATTCTCCTAATTGTGTATGAATAATTTTTTCTTTAGCGTATTTAACCCATTTTGGTTCTCCGTAAGCAGCNGCAGACATNANTTTTTCTTCATCAGATAAAGGTCTAAAACCTAAAAANCGAGTAACAGTTGAATAAAATAATCCTAGACTGTTGGGATATTCAAACCTTTTTAGCCAAGTAATTTTATCATCTTCAAAAATACCGAGACTAGTTGCATATCTGCCACCCATTGAGTCAACAACCATGACAGCGCATCTATCCCAATCAGTTGTGCAAATAGAACTCATAGCATGACAATCGTGATGTTCAAAAAANTCAATNTCAAATTTGCCTGGAAGTGCTTTTTTGATATCTCTTTTAATGTTTTGTCTATCCATGAAATCTCTTTTTTCATAGAAAGCAACTACATCAGTCTGCTCTTGTTGGTTTCTCAACCAACGAAAAGTATTAATAGGAAAACTATTATCATACTTTTTACGAGTAAATCTTTCCTCATGAGATCCACCGACAATTAAGTTGTTGTGAATATTTACAGCAGCTGAATCATGGTGATACGCGCTAAATCCCATTATGTTCATAATAAATCCTTGTGAAACGGAGTTTTGTTAAAACCTCTCAAAAAAGTTCTTCGTATAGATTTCTTAAATTGAGAATAACTTTTAAAATCTCCTTTAAATCCTGTTTGATTACTACACAACCTATACGCTTCCTCTAAACTTGAAATTTCAGTAAAAGGTAATTTCTCTCTACTAAATATAATTGTGGGTACTTCAAAGTTTAAAGATTTTTTATAAATTATTCTCAACGCGAAAAATCTTGCTGCTCCTCTTATTAATAAATAAAAATTATTTTCAAAAATTGATAAAAAAGGATTTTTAAGTCCCTCTTTTTTTAAACTCTTCGCTACATTCATAATTTGTTCTGTGTCTGTAGTGCTTAATCCAGTATATGCCCTATAAAAATTTTTTAAAGGTAAATTTGCTTTATATATTTTAATGGGTTCATCCATTTAAATATCCTACGTTAATAAAATTTATATTTTTAGGGTTATTTTCAACATAAAATTTATTATATTTATCTTCATTAAAAAAAGAAAATTTGTGTGCTATCATATATTTTCTAGTCATTATGGCCCCAACCCAAAGATCATAATAAAAATTGTCTAGTAAAACAACCGTATGAGATTTATCATTATTATAGTGAAAAATACAAATAATAATATTTTTTATCTCAGGAATTAATAGCTCACTTGCAACTATAAAAGAAGCGTGTAAACAATTTGATAAAGAATCTTTATAAATGGTTCCTAATTTTTCTAATTTATTTTCAAACCTCATTAAAATATCTTTTATAAATTAACTCTAAAGTTTTTTTATTCATCTTTTTATAGTTAGGATTATCTATAAAACTAACTATGGCCCATCTTCTATTATTAACCACTGGCTTAATTCTATGAACCATAAAGCAAGGAAAAACAACAGTAACACCAGGCTTCGGATGTACACGGGCGAGTATTTTATTAGGAATTGGTGCACTAAATTCAGTTTGTTCAACTCGCTCTCCTAAAGGGTTCCAGTCCCCTATTTCAAAAGGTTGTCCGTCAGTTAAGTAAGTAAGCTGACTCCAATATCTACTAGGCCGGGGACAACTAAGAACCCCATCAACATAATCCATATTATCAAAATGCCATTCATAACCTTCTCCTGGTTTTAATAGTATTGCCTTATAGCCTGCAAAATCTGCATACCACTGATTACCAAAAAATTTTAAATTTTTTTCACACTCTTCAACAATTTTGGGAGCATTTTTTGCTATAGATTTATTAAATCCTATGTCAATAGCATCTACCCATCCGTTGTCAATGAAATCTTCCACCTGTTTTCTATTTCCTCACGAAGTTTCATGGCAAAGATAGTATGACCTACTTGATTAATGTGTCCTCTACCATCTGAATATTCTTTTGCGAGATCTCTCATGTATTCCCACCAAATGCAAGCATTATCTTGTAACATGTCATGCTCTAAAATGTTTGGTCGATAAATAGGAATTAGTAATAAATTATCAGGGGTAAAATTCTGTATAGCTGCCTTAACAAAAAGTGCATTGGTTCGCCAATACCAAGGCATTTTCGTAAATTTTCTAAACCAGATGTCGCGAGTCATTTTACCCCAAATGTTACCCTCACCCCAATCGTATGGTACTAAATAATCGCCGTTGCCTTTTGGATCAGCGCGATGATGATGACCAATCAACCAAATTACCTTAAAACCTTTGACAAGTTTATTTTTTATGATATACTCTGATTGTACATCTAGAGTAATACCTGGATGCTCCCAACGATTGTTAAGGTTTAACAAAGAAAATGCAGGTTTTGGTGCTTCATCACTTGGTATCGACCAAGAATTTCCTACAACAAAAATATCTTCAATGCTCATAGTAGCTTGTGGCGACTCATTTACTCAAGGAGAAGGTCTTGATAGCCAAGACCAAGTTTATGCACACATATTAGCAAGAAAATTTAATGCAACAATTAAAAATTTTGCTCAAAGTGGTGCTTCAGAATATCTCATTTTAAATCAAGTTGAAGAGGCTGTCAAGTTAAAACCTGATTTAATTGTAGTAGCACACACAAGTGAGTACCGCTGGAAAGTATGGGACTTTAGAAGAAATTTCTGGCAAGGTTTTATCGTAGCTAATCACATTGTGGAAAATGAAAAATATTATCGTAATTGGATACTTTCAGAGCAAATTTTAGGAAACAGAAGAAAACATGAAAAACAACATCAAGCAGCATGGCACGCAGCAGGCATGTTATACTTTTCTGATCAAAAAATAGTTACTGAACTATGGGAAGGGGCTGTTGCTAAACAAGTATTACTTTGTCAAAGAGCCGGAATAGAACACATACATCTATGCTGTTTTCCTCACCTTTATGATAATTTAAAAAACTTAACTGATTGTCACGTTCCAATTCATTTTGATTTAGAAAAGCATAAAGACCCTGCAAAAGACGGGTCTCATGCAGGGCCTAAATCACATCTTAAAGCAGCAGAGTTAATTTGCAAACGTTTTGGTTTGTAACATCTCTCCTGCCATGTCTTGTTCAGCACGAATGTAATCGTAAAAATGGTTAACAGCAACCTCTTTATGCTTAGCCTCTACTTCAAAGTCAGCGTATTCAAGCATAGGAATAGCATTTGACATTAACTCCTCGTCATGATACATCTCTGAGTGTGCATTAGGTTTCATCCAATAAGCTTCATTTTCAATTGGAAAAGATTGAGATTTATGAAACAAGGGACGCACACCTTTCCAAGTTTTTACTGCTTCTTTAAAGAAATCATCATTTACACTAATATGTCTAACTTCGTCCCTAATTTTTCTGTTAACAACTNTACCCTCTGAGTTTTTGACTTTTTCGTTTTGCCGCATTCTATGACAGGCGTAGTGGTGTATGTCGAGACAAGTTCTTGTTGGGATTCTTGCTGCGAGTTCGAGTGTGTGTTCGATGTCATAGCCGTTGGGTTTATCTTCATTTTCAACTGATAAAGTTCCTTGAGCGTAGTCTGAGAGATATTGGAAATTGCTTGCAAATCTCTTAATTCCATCAATGTGCTTTCCCCCGTATAATCCTTGCAAATGTATGTTCATTGTAAAATCTTCTGCCGATAATCCCATAAGTTTACCATACAAAGCATGGTATTCTAAATCTTTAATAGAGTTTTCTACAACATTAACTTTTGGGCTACCAAGAACAGTATACTGACCGGGATGCACAGAGAGTCTGATCTCATGATATTTAGCTATTTCACCGCATTTATGAAGAGCTTCGCAAATCTCCTCCCAAATTTCTTTATACCAGTCTTGAGTGAAGTCCAAAGTATAACAAGGAAACATCTCAGAAGAAATACGAAAAGAACGAAGATTTCTAGGCTGTTTNGAAAAATAGTGCTCAAGTATNAGATAAAGTTTGTGAACATTNGANANAGCTTTATCTTGTACACGTTTTTTACCTCCGTCTTTTAATGCGTATGTTTTAGTAGTTGTTCCAAAATTAAATTGTTTTGCTAGTTTTTTATCATGAAACTGACAACATTGAGATAGCCGCCAGTCGGTCGATGTTCGATTGAAGTAAGACATTTATACTCCGCATAAAGGATAATAGTCCATAGAAAGTATTAACAAAGAGTCAGCTACATAGGGTAACATAATTATTACACATAGAACCAACATAAGAGCAAATAGTCCTAGTATAAAGTTTGTCATCATATTACACTATCTAGTAGTTCATTAAATTCATTCCATTTCTCTTCTTCTTCAGCACGAGAATTTTTACGCATTACATTTGCAACACGTCGAGCTACAGGAATCTCTATACCATACTCAGCTTTAATATCTTTTAGCAAGGAAGAAATAGATTCCCTTGCTGATTCTATTTGAACAAGCAGATCAACAACTTTTTCAAATTCGCGTTTTAGTTCATCGTTCGTTTGCGACATTACTTCCCTCTATAACTTTAAATGTTTCACGAATTGACTCTGGACGTTTACGAACAAGTTTAGATTCTTGTAAATCGTCCATGACATTAGTAAAAAGTTCAAAACATTCATCAGCGCAATCGCTAAAGCCATCTTCTTTTGATAATTCAGCAATTAACATTTTCTGATGAAGCAAATTAAAAGCAGTTACTATATTAGCCGCTCCAATTTCACGTGACCCCTCGAAGTCTCCCTCCGGTCGAGGGGTGTATAGTTCAAAATTACTACTTTCCCAAACAGTGCCTTCGTCGTCATCAAAAACGTCAATCGGCATTGAAGAAAGAACTTTATAGATTAATTTTTTAGCTTTTGCGTGTGAGACCACCACGTTCACCTCCTGTGTCACTACGTGACCCAATCGTCCCGATACGGCTGGACATAAAACCACATAAGAGATTTAGACACAGCTGTGACGAAACGTTCATTAGATTCATTAGCCATCGCAGTTTCAAACTCACGTTTGAGTCGTAAATATGGATTTTTTAAATTAGAGACTGGAACAATCGACTGAACATCTAAATCACGATAATTCCAATGTTCGCAGCGTGAAGAATACGCTGGCGAAGAGTTTAAATAAAGTTCTGTTTCAGAAAGTTTTGGAGAAAGATTATACCAAAGTTCATGAAACAGATCATCTTTTTCTTCGTCTGTATACTTTGAAATAGATATACGACGAAGGTTGCGAACGAAATCACGAAATGGATTTCTCGACGCCATCTTAAAACGCATGTTTTAACACCCTTAAAGTAGCACAGAAATTACAAATCTGCAAGTTGAAAATTAATTGATTTACTCTTCTTCATTTCCAATAATGTCGTACTCGTTATTTGAAAGACATTTTGGAATCATTTTGGGAGGAACACCACCCCAAAATTCTTTTTCGTTATAATAGTAGTGCTTTGATCTACGACGCCACATAGAGTTAATTTCATCTGCCGCTTTATCGTGACGTTCTAAAATTTCAAACTCATCAATAGACGCACCTTGGATAGACTCTTCCATCCACTCATGAGCAATCCAAGGAGACCATCGAGCAATGTTTTTTGCTTCATCAATAGTACGTCTCCGAGACCAAACATTATAACCTGAAACAAACGAAGTTTTTTCTGTTTTTTTAGGCATCGTAGTATTGTTCCTGTAAAGTTTTTTGCATTTCAATGTAGACTTCGATAATAAAACGACCAGCTAAAAACTCGCCTTGATTGTCTATTATTTCTTGATACTCAGTCATTAGATTTTGAGCTTCTTCATTACCTCTATTTGCTATGTCTTGAAAATACTCTTTAACAAAGGGTAATCTTGGTCGATTCATTATATTATATTCCTTTTTATGTTATCATGCAACATCATTTTTGCATTACCTTGAGTTTTTTGTTGACAATCTTTCTAATTTTATTTAAGATAGAAACCATGTATGCAACTGAAAAATACGTTCGTTTTGAGTTAAAAGAAATTCATCAACAAGTTCGTGAATTAGCTAATGATTTAGGTGGTGACATTCGTTACCTTCAACAAGAAATTCATGACTTGGGTGAACGGATACAGCTCATGGAGCATAACTTAGAAGAAATTGCCAACGATTTGAGAGAACGAAATGGCCCATAAAATTATTGGAATGGCATATTCCGACTCAGATAATTTATCATACATTGAAAATCAGCTGATTGCAATAAAAAACTTTTTTCCGTCGCTAGAAACGGAGTTAAGTAATGAAACTAATGAGCTTATCCAACGACACATACATCCACAGTATCGCAGTCGTTTACCTCTGTACATGATATTAAAAGATGGTGCTTATAAAACGCATCGACACGGTAAATGGACTAATGAAGAAGTAATACAGTGGCTGCAATCTTTACCGACTCTTAATGCCTAAATCTATTTCTTTTATACCACATAAACAAAGAATTAAAAAGCATAAAGTTGATTATCTTCGTGCAATTTCTGACGCAATGGATAACCCTTTTCAACCAGAAGATGGCAGAGATTTAGCTCCGATTCAACGTGCCTTAGCCAATAAATGCGCNGAGNTATCTANTCTTCCTTNNTGGAANTTTACTAATTGNGGCACTGATTCTTTACAAATAGCAGTTCACACNTTAACAAAAGAANNTGATNTAATTTTAGTNCCTGCTTATGGGTGGCGAGGTGTTGCTAATGCTGTGCGTTTTATGAATCGTCGTATTAAATTTATTGACGTAGATGCTACAGGTAACATATGCCCAAACGCTCTTGAAACCTGGGTAAGCAGTAAAAATAACTTTGCTAATGCTATAATTATTATTCATAATTTTGGTGCTATGGCTGATGTGTCACGTATTTGTAACATTCTAGACAAACATCTTCCTGCAATTAAAATAATTGAAGACGCTGCGCCAGCTTTTTATATGGATGCTCCTATTGACTATAAACCGGGAGCGCGTTCTGATTTAGTGTGTTATTCTTTTGATTTTACAAAGGGCCCGGGAACGCTAGGTTCTGGAGGTGGAATTGCAACTCGTCACGCTGATGTACATGAGAGAGTTTATGAAAATCAAGCACATGGAACTTCAAAACAAAAAGAAATAGTGGGATATGGAACAAAGAGTTTTTTAGATAATACCTCCTGTGCTGTTCTTTTAAAAGAGATTGAACTTTATGAGCAATTTGACTATCGAGAGCGTCGAAGACAAATTGCTACTTGGTATTTAAACAATCTTCCCTTTAAATCAATACCCGGAGAAAATTATATTTGGGAAAGATTCTCAATGTTTGTTCCTTCAGACCAAGTTGCTACTATTCTTGATAAGCTTCACTCAATTAGATGCTTAGCAAGAACTATGTTTAAAGAACCTATGTCTTCTTTTCCTTTTTATAAAGCACAAGAAGAATTACCAGGAGTTAAACAGTTTACTGAAAATTTAATACACTTACCTTCTCATCATTTTATGGAACAAGAAGAACTAGAAAGGATTGCAAAAGCATTAAAATGAACAGACTAGGTTGGTATGTAGGAGATAAGCTTTATAAAAATAAATGGGTGGCCTTAGAAAATCATAAGTTAAAAGATATTAACTTTTATTTTTATGAAGATATATTTGATTGTTATGATTGGTCAAAACCAATAGAAACATCTTATAATAATCTTTTACATATTAGGGCTAAACAACTTCGAGAATCTTTTAAATATCTTAGACTATGGTATTCTGGTGGGTCAGATTCTCAAACTATGTTAAATGTATTTTTAAAACATAATATTCATATTGATGAAATAGTTACTGTGCGTGTAGGCGTACTTGATAACTTGGATAAATTAGAATCTGAATCAGAAATAAATAAAAGAGCACTTCCNATACTTAAAACTTTAGATTTACCAAATACAAAAATTAATGTCATTAAAACTGGTCCTGAAAAAATGTATGAAAATTTAAATAATCAAGATTTTTTTGATTCAGTTGGCGCTGTTATTCTTAGATCTCCTGTATATGCTTCAACTGTATATAATTTATTTCCGGAAAAAATGCTTCCTATTCACGATAAATTATCATCCGTTATAAATGTACAAGGTCATATGAAACCTAAACTTAAATATGAAAATAAAAATTTTTATTCTTTTTATTATGATACAGAATTTACAGGATATTGTTTAAGTGATACTATAGAATGTTTTTATTCTAGTCCTATGTTTCCTGAGCTACATATAAAACAGCATCAAATATTAAAAGATTATATAAAAACAAAGTATTCAAATCTCAAAGATGGAACTATTATTTATGAAAATAATGAATATAAACATGATATAGAAATAGCCACTAGAGATTGGGTAGATAAATCTGTAGATATGCTTAAAGGTTCAATGGGTGTAATAACTAATAAAAGTAAGTTTGCTCTTAAGGAAGCTTATATTCATAATAAAAAAATATATCATGCTTATCAAGATAAACTTCGTTACTTTAATAAAATCCAACCTAATTTATTAAGAATCCCTAGGTCAATTAAAACAAAAGAATATTGTTTAGGAAAATAAATAATTATTTAATATGTTAAAAACACATAAAAGATTAGACGTACACGTAGCTAATGCGTGTCAACTTTCTTGTGAAGGTTGTAATCATTATTCTAATTATGATATAAAAGGTATTTTTTCTTGTAATCAATTGGTAGATTGGGCCACCCCTTGGGCACAACGTGTTGAATTTGAAAAAATTCAACTTGTAGGAGGAGAACCTTTTCTTAATAAAGAACTTCAGCAAATTTGTTATAAGTATAGAGATTTATTTCCTGTAACTCCGATTCTTTTATTTACTAACGGATTACTTTTATCTAAAAATTTAAAGTGGTTATATACAACTTTACATGATACAAAAATTAAATTAATAATATCTTTACATTCTGTAACAGAAAAAAATTATCTGGACAAAATTAAAAAAGAATTGTATTCTTTAGAGAAGTACGGACCCCTAACTAAAATAGAAGAAACTTGGTTTCGCACTGTTTTTAAATTAAAAAATATAGAAGTTGATCTAAGAAAAGTTATGGCTTTTAATACGGCTAGAAATAAATATCACTGGTCTACTACATATAAAGGTGTAGGCAAGAGTATGAAACCTTTTCAAGATAATAATCAAAGACAAAGTTGGGAAAACTGTATAGTACAAGACAGTTTACAATTATATTATTATAATTTATGGAAATGCCCTCCTATTGCTTATTTATCCGATGTGTTAAATAAATTTGATTTATCTAATGATAAAGATTGGAAGCCATACTTAAAGTATAACGGTATTTCTGCTAATTCAACTACAAAACAAATTAAACAGTTTTTAGAAGCAGAAGATGAATGGATTTGTAAAATGTGCCCTAAAAAGCCACAAGTTTTAAACGAAAAACGAGTATATAAATAATACTTATGAGGAAACAATCAGAGACCACTACAGAAAATATGAGAATTTACGTTCGCAACAATGACATAAGCAAAGCTTATCGAATTTTAAATAAAAAACTACATGAAGAAGGATTTTTTAAGAAGCTACGTGATAACCAGTTTCACAAAACTAAAGGTGAAAAACGTAGAGAAGCTTCTCGTGCGGGCCGTGCTCGTTGGCTAAAAAAGCAAAAACAACTTGAAATCAAATTTCAAAGAGAAGAAAGAAATCAATTCAGGAAAAAGAAGAAGACTAATAAAAGAAATAATCGACTTGCTAAATCGTAAATAAATTGCTAGTATTAATTATCGCAAATGGAGGTAATTATGAAGGCATACAAAGGCAAGTTTAAGAAAAAAGACGGATCAGAACGTACAATGGTATTTACTCGTATTGATGATCTTCCCTCAAAATTTGTAGCGTCAAAAATTGCTGGCGCAGGTAGCGAACAAACCTACCCAGACGGTATGGAATTAGTTTGGGACTTAGAGGCAGACAATTTTAGAATTTTTAATTGGAAAACTTCAATCGGAATAACAGATAAATTTGACATCGAAGAGGATTTATTTAGTGTTTAATTGGCTTTGGAAATGGCTTGAAAACTATACAAATCGAAAAAGTAAAGAAGTTCCTAAGTATTTAAGTGGTAAAGGCCGTGATAACTGAAGAACGTTACTGCCGCTCATGCGGTCATCGCTGTCATTGTTANNCNCCNCGTTGCACAGCGTCTGTTGGGGTAGGAATGACAGATAAAGATCAACAATGTGAGTGTACAAAATGTGACTGCGGTAGATTTGATCTGTTTTCTAATTTAGTTGCTTCGTCTGAGGAAAAGTAGAATAAACATACTGGACGTGGGTGCAATACCCACCGCCTCCACCATAACCAGATTCACAGCGGGGGCGAAATAGGATCGACAGGTGTAGTAAAAACTTAACCGAGAAGCAGGGTTGATCGCCTTATAGATCAATAAGTAAACGCAAACGATAACTTCGTTTCATATGAGGACTATGCTCTAGCAGCTTAGTTTTTATGGGGTGGGCCACCGACCTTGCAACAGAACTGGTGGTATTTTATCATGTTTTTTATAGAACCTTGGAAACACGACATAATTGATAATTTTTTTGATGAAGATACTCTTAAGTATTGCATAGAGTATCTTCAATCATTTCGTAAACGACAAAATAATCACACAGTAGTAAAAGATAAACGACTATTAGATTATTTTGATAATATATTTACTGAAGAATATATTAAAACAAATTTCCCAAAACATAGACCCTATGAGTATCTTGAAAGTGTAGCTGAAGTAAATTTAGCGACAAAAGATTTTTATTATGGATTACATGATGAAGCAATCTACAAGATACTTTCTGTAGTGGTGTATCTTGCTCCACAACATTCTAGTGGAACATTTCTTTTTAATCAATCTCAACAACTTAAAAAACAAATTACTTGGAAACCTAATCGTGCATTTATTTTTGCTGGTCGAGAAGGTGTGACGTGGCATAGTTACGGGCATTGGGATAAAACAACTCGTGTTACGATTAATTACTTTAAAAAATATTTTAAAAAATGAAAGTATTAATTGTTTATCCAAACCTACCAATGATGATTACTCCCGCAACTTCTGTTGGAATTTTCACCTCAATTCTTAAACAAAAAAATTGTGATGTAGAAATGTTTGAAACTACTTTGTATTCTGAAAGCGAGAATCAAGGTATGTTATTTAAATCAAAACTTGGTGGCGGACGAAGTTACGAATTAAAACAATTAGGATTCTCTTTAAAACCCACCGATGTTTTAATCCCTGATTTTAAACAAAAAGTAATAAACTATAAACCTGATTTATTACTATTTTCAACAGTAGAAGATACTTTTAAAGATACAAACTTATTATTAGAATCTGTTGAGCACTTAAATATCCCTCACATAGTTGGTGGAGTTTTTCCTATCAACGCCCCGGATGTTTGCATTAATAGCCCAAACATAAACGTTATTTGTAGGTATGAAGGGGAATTAGTTTTATCAGAAGTAGTTTCTTTGTTTAAACAAAATAAAAACTGGAAAAAAGCTAAAGGTTTGTGGTATAAAGAAAATAATAAAATTATTAAAAACNCGTTACAACCATTNGCANACATAAANCAAATAATACCNGATTATAGTTTATATNGCANNGAAAGATTTAANAGACCAATTGGAGGNAAAGTAAGACAAACAATACAGTTTGAAACATTTAGAGGATGTCCNTATTCGTGTACATTTTGTAATAGTCCAATGACTAAACAATTAGATAAAAACTATTTAAGAAGAAAATCTATTACACAAGTAGAAAAAGAATTNGANAAATACATNGAACAATTTNANCCAGGNTATTGGTTNATTATAGATGATTCTTTTTTAGCAAGACCAAAAAAAGAAACTTACGAANTATGTGAGTTATTTCAAAAGTATAAAATACCTTGGTGGTGTAANACTAGATTAGAAAANGTTGACGAAGACATTNTANTAGCNATGAAAAATGGTTATTGTGATAGAATACAGTTNGGAATTGAATGTGGTAATGAAAAATACAGAAAAAATGTATTGTTAAGAAATGTAAGTAATAATTTATACTATCAAAAAGCAAAAATTTTAAATAAATCAGGAATACCTTATGGCCTTAATGTTATAATAGGACTTCCCGGAGAAACTCGTGAAATGGTTTTTGAAACTATAGAGTTGATAAGAAAAATTGAAGGTTATGATGGTATTGGTGTATCAATTTTTATTCCGTATCATGGAACAAAATTAAGAGAATATGCCATTAAAAATGGATGGTTAGAAAAAAATTGGATGTCAGGATATGGGTATTTACTAGGGGGTTCTGCAATCAAAATGCCTAAACCATACTTACAAAATGACGAAATTTGGGATTTAACTCAGAAATTTAAATTATACTGTTATTTTGACAAAAAATACTGGGATGACATCACCGAAAGTAATAATTTAACTGATTTTGAAAACATTTATAATTCAGAATTTTATACAAAATACGCCATTGATGGAGACTCACACATAAAAAATAGATTAAAAAGTATTTATGCCTGTGCAGCTTCTCCGCAAGTTGACATACACAATGTCTTATAAATTTTATTACGGTAACTTACCTTTATCAAAACTTTTTTTACCTAGAAATAATTGGAACGGCGCTAAATATATACTTTATATTTTAAATAGTATTAAAAGTGAGGGATTACGAAAACCTTTTATAGTTAAAAAAGAAGGCGAGAGATTTGAAATTTTATTAGGCGGTGCACGTTACTGGGCCGTAAGAAAATTAAAATACGAAACAGTGCCTTGTGTAATTATTAGTGATACAAAAATTTCTAATTATAAACAAATTAGAAATTATGNGGAATTGTTAAAAATAGCAAAAGTTAAAAAATTATGGTATTTAAATAAAAAACTATATTATGAAGGATAAGATTAAAAGAGCAGTAATAGAAATAAACGGTGGTTGCAATTATACCTGTGCTATGTGTCCTCAAAGCGATCCTGGTAGGGATAAGGGTTTTCTCAAGAAAATGTCTCTTGAATTTTTTCAAGAAGTATTAAAACAGTTAGGGCATGTTGAATGTATTCAGCTTGAGGGTAGTGGAGAGGCTACATTAAACAGAGATTTACCTAAATATATTGCTAAAGCAAAAGAACATGCTAATTTTGTTAATATATTTACGAATGGGTATAATTTAACAAATGATTTTATGCATGATTGTGTAGATGCAGGACTCTCTGTAGTAAGATTTAGTGTTATTGGGTATGATAAACAAACATATAAAAAGATGATGAATAGGGATGCTTTTCATTTTATAAAAGATAACATGATCAAAATGCAAAATTACATCGCAAAATCAAAATCATCTTGCATAGTAGCATCCTATCATTTAATATTAAATGAACAAAATTTAAAATACGAAATTCAAAAGTATATTGAGAACATAATAAAACCTACACAATCACACGCCTCAATTTGGAAACAACACAATTGGAGTGGTGTGTTTAATAACCCCGACAAAAGAAAAGGTTTAAGGAAAACCTGTGGAAGACCTTTTGCTCCTGAAATAACTATACGAGCAGGAGGCATTAATGGTAAATTAGGCGCTGTTCATCCTTGCTGTCAAGTGCTTGGTAATGATGTTATCGCTACACTCGGGCATGTTAGTGATGATTCTCTTGAAACAATTTGGAACAATACCAAATATCAACAATTAAGAAACGCTCACATAGAAAAACGTTTTGATGACATCGAGTATTGTAAAAACTGCGATTTTTTAGTTGATGATCCAGAAGTTTTAGTTTATAATTCAAATGATGATGTAGAATTACATCACATGATTGGCACCTCCTTTAGTTTAGATGAGTATAGATGAAATCAATTTATATATTAGGCGCTGGTAATTTTGCGCAAGAAGTGTACTCTGAAGTATTTCTTCAAGGTAACGCGTCACAGTTTGGTAAATTTCAAGGGTACATTTACCTTTCTAAGTTAAATAATCCTATTCTTATTGATGAAGAAATGAAAAATTCTGTCGGTTTTACTTTTCCAAAAGACGCTGCTTTTGTACTTGCGACAGGTGTAAAAAAATGGCGACATAAATTTATTGATCTCTTTACCTCTAAATACGCATTAACAGAGGAGCATTTTCCAAATGTGCTTTCAGATTCTGCTAATGTGTCTCCATTAGCTAATTATGGAATTGGTAATGTATTTTTATGGAATACATTAGTTCGTGCTAATGCTTCTATTGGTAATTTTAATTTATTAAATGCGGCATCAATAGTTCATCATGACGTAAAATTAGGTTTTAATAATGTTTTATTGCCCCAAGCACAAATTTTAGGTGATTCGTCAATGGGTGATAATAACTTATTAGCATCTAGTGCTGTGGTAGTGCCCCAAGTTAAAATAGGAAATGATAATTCAATTAGCGCAGGCGAGGTTCTTTTTGATAATTTAGAGAATCGTAAATTTTTTCAAAGTGGGTACATCGTAGATAAACCATGAAGTTAAATATATATTTTAGAGCCAATGAATCAGCAAAAAGTGCTGGTAGTGTAAATGAAGACATTACACAAGAAGCTTTTAGANTAGGCACGCACACTAAATCAGACATTCTTANNGCTGTTTGGNTATCTGTTAACAATTCTGGAGTTACTAATGATGATCGTGTAAAAGTTTTTTGCGATGCAGTAAGTGCAGAAACACAAACTTGGATGCACGATACAATAAAAACAACAGATTTTGAATTTAAAGAAGTACCCCCTCTTAGTTATTGTCCCGGGTTTGAGTCACATCCTTTTCCACATTTACATCCTGTAAGAATAAATTGCTCTTTAGCTCTCTTTGAATTATTATATGAAGAGATTGANCANGGAGAAGANGATGANGTATTTTATCTTTGTGAAGATGATTATCTTCATCGCCCTGCGACAATTACAATGATTAAAAACCTTTATCAAAGTGGTTATAAGGGATTCTTTTTACCTTATGATTATCCAGATCGTTACACTCTTGATAGAGGTAGACAGGCTGACGTAATTTTGGGGCCAAATTCACATCTTCGATCAGTTCCTAGTGCTACTTTTACCATGATGGCTGATAAGGAAACCTGGATGCGCTATAAACTTGAGGTTATTAGAGGATCTGTGTTTTGTGATGATGGTTGGACATGGAAGGCCTTTAAGCAAACAAACGCTTTTTGTCCTATTCCAAGCTGGTCTTGTCATTTTCAAGAAAACTATCTATCTCCCTANATCNACTGGGAAGAAATATTTNANTGGGCTATGACACATGACAAGTAAACGATTACAAGAAAAATTTGATTANCANAGTAATGATCGTGNAAGCGACATGTGGTTTCATTTTGACTATTTGAGNGCNTTATCNTCAGACTGTAATATTATTATGGAACTTGGAACTAGATCTGTTGTTTCTACTTGGGCTTTTTTACATGGTATGTCAGGTAGTGCTGAAAGAATGGTATTTATGTCTGAGGATAGAAGAAAATTATTCCTTGGCTCTGCTAAAACACTATGGTCTTTTGACATATTTCACCCAAATGAGCATGGCGTAGACACTGATGAGGTTTTTGAAATAGCTGAAGAAAATAACATAAAATGGGANNTAAAAATTGAAGATTCNCTTAAAACTGAATTACCAATTTGTGATTTAATATTTTTTGATACAGATCATAATTATAATCAACTCTCACAAGAACTTAAATTACATGGTAATAAATCAAGAAAATATTTAGTTTTTCACGATACTATGAAATACGGTGTAGAGTTAGTCCCGGCAATCAATGAGTTTCTTGAAGAAAATGAAGAATGGACGATTTTAAATTGTGAAAATGCGTGTCAAGGTTTAACTTCTTTAGTTAAAGCACCTCTTGAAAAAGTAAATTCGTGGTTACAGCAATGATTACTCCTTTTATACAACACAAAACCTTTGATTATACCACATTTTCTACATACTTACGAAGTGCTGAAAGCACTAATCATTGGTCAAACTATGGCANGGCGGTAAAAGAGTTAGAAAATCGTGCACGAGAAATGCTNAAAATATCTGATGAAAAAGCTGTAATTGCAACCTCAAGTGGTACGGGCGCTTTACATGCTATTGTACATGGCATAAGAGAATTTGATCAAGCAGACCATAGAGTAACAACTCAAGATTTTACCTTCCCATCAGCTTCTTTAGGTCCTTGCTCTGGGCCTATTGTCGTAGATTTTGATATTGAACTAAACATGCAAATGGAAGACACATATCTCATAGATTACGGTAAAATTTGTATTGCTACTAATTGTTTTGGACACCTGCAAAACTTAGATTATTTAGTGAATCAAGCTGAAAAATTAGATAAAATATTAATTTTTGATAATTCTGCTACTCCTTATAGTTTTTATAAAGGAACTAATAGTTGTAATTTAGGAGTTGGCTCATGTATCTCGCTTCATCATACTAAGCCAATCGGTTTTGGAGAGGGAGGTTTAGCAGTAATTGATAAAAAGTATGAAGAAATGACTCGGAGGGCAGCAAATTTNGGTTATGACGAAAACAAAANATTTTCAGAACGTAGCGGAAATTATAAAATGAGTGAATTAGCAGCAGCGGGAATACATCAATGGTGGGACTCTTTTGACATTGATGAATTGATGGAAATTTATTTAGATAACTACTATACTGCAAAGTATAAGTTAACTACAGATAGTGATGGGCAAAGTTTTCCTAATCATTCTGATGATGAATTTTTACCTTTTTGTTTGCCTTGGATACATGAAAACCCAATCAAAGTTGAAGATGCTTTCTATAAACATATTGAGTGTAAAAAATACTATAAACCCTTAAGAAGTGATGCTACCATTAATAGTCATCTAATTTATGAAAGAATTATGTGCTATCCAATTCATGGGGGTGTAAGTGATCTCTAAAATTGCTGTTGTTACTGGTTGTTTTGGTTTTATAGGAAATCATTTAAGTGTTAAGTTACTTAGAGACGGATGGTATGTATTTGGAATTGATAAACATTCTTATGTCTCTAATTTTGATCAAGTTACTTACATTTCAGAAAATTTTCCAAATAAATATAAATTTATAGAAGCGGATATATCTGAAATTAAAAGACTCCCACAATGTGATGTTATTTTTAACCTTGCAGCAGAAAGTCATGTTGAAAACAGTTTTAATAATTCAAGTAGATTTATAAAAAGCAACATTGATGGTGTTCGAAATCTATTAGAAATAATACAATGCACGTTAAGTAGTTACGATAAACCTCTATTTGTACAAATGTCAACAGACGAGGTCTACGGAGACATCCAAGAAGGTTCATTTGATGAGGAATCTGAATTAAATCCCAGTAACCCATACGCAGCCACAAAAGCATCAGCGGATTTATTTTTAAAAGCATGGGCAAGAACTCACGGACTAGAATACTTAATACTTCGTCCTTCTAATAATTATGGAATGTTTCAATACCATGAAAAACTAATTCCTTTAGCAGTCAAAAGGNTAAAAGAAGGTAAAAAAATTAAATTACATGATAAAGGTAAACCTATTCGCACTTGGACCCATGTGGAAGATACAGTAAATGCTGTTACGTTACTTGCTGAAAAAGCGGATAGAAACAGAATTTACAATATTTCTTCAGAGTTTGAACAAAACAATTTTGAAACAGTACAAAAAATTATAAATTGTTTCTTTATGGGACGCGCAAAAATAAACGTTCCCGATTACATGAAGTATGTTGATTTTGGGTATGAGAGACCTGGACAAGATGTTAGGTATTCAATTAGCTGTAATTATCTTAAACAGTACGGGTGGAACCCTACAAAAATGTTTGACACTGAAATACAAAGTATTGTAAAGCATTATAGGGAGAAATTTGTATGGTAAAGAAAAAAGTATTTATCACAGGGGTGGGTGGTTTATTAGGGTCCACACTTGCTAGACGTTTACTTGTCAAAGGTAACTACGTTGTTGAAGGATGTGATACTTTTATTGGCGGTATACAATCTAATGTGCCTGACATTCCTTTACATGAAATAGATATTCTTGATACAAAAAAACTTAAAGATGCAATGAAAGATACAGATGTTGTGTTTCACACGGCTGCTCTTCCTTATGAAGGTTTATCAGTATTTAGTCCAGCTATTGTTGCTCAAAATATTGTTGGAGGTACAGTAAGTGTAGCAAGCGCGGCTTTACATAACAATGTTGATCTTTTTATCAATTGTAGTTCTATGGCAAGATACGGAGCACAGACCCCTCCTTTTACAGAAGACTTACCTAGAGCTCCAGAAGATCCCTACGGTTTAGCAAAAGTTCAAGCAGAAGAACATTTAGAACTTCTCAATAAGCTACACGGTTTAAACTATGTTACTTTAGTTCCTCACAATGTGATCGGCGTTGGACAAAGATATTATGATCCTTTTAGAAATGTAGTTGCTATAATGATTAATAGATGTCTTTCTGGAAAATCAATTATTGTTTACGGAGACGGAGAACAAAAAAGAAGTTTTAGTAATGTTAGAGACTGTATTCGAGCAGTTGAAACCATGATTGAATCAGATAGAGATATTTGTGGGCAAGTATACAACATTGGCCCACATGACAATGAAATATCCATTAAAGAGTTAGCATTTAAAGTAGGTCATCACTGTAGTATTTATCCGAATATTGAAAATTTTCCCGATAGACCGGCAGAAGTAAAAAATGCTTTTTGTTCAAGTGACAAAATAATGAGAGAATTTAATTATAATACTGAAATTACAACAGATAAAACAATTCAAGAAATGGTGGCATGGATTAAAAGAGAAGCAGGAGAAAGAGGCAAACCTTTTGAGTATCATCTTGACCTTGAATTTACAAGAGATTACACCCCAAAAACATGGACGGAAAAACTAATATGAGCGTTAAAATAATTTGCCCGTATGTAAATGATAACGAAATTAATCAACTTAAAAATAAACTCTGGAATCTTCCTGTTTATTTTGAAAAAGATCACTCACGCATTGGCTCTGACATGATGTATCAAAAACTTTGGAATAAATTTTCAAATGATGACATTTTCATCATGCATGCAGACATGTTTCCTCTTGAAGATGATGAAGATAATAATTGGTTTGACAATTTATTAGAGTACGTTGAAAAATATCCTGAAGCTGGTATGTTTGGTTGTTTACTTCTTTACCCTGCTAAAGATGAAAACGGTATTTTTTATATTCAATCAGCAGGAGGACAGTTTACAGATGGGAATCCTGATCATTTTGGTAGCGGTTTGAGCCTTGAAACAAGTGGTAAATTTAAAGAGGAACTTCTATTAGATGAGGGACAATTTGATTGCGTGCGTGAAGTTGCTTGGACTACTTTTGGCGGAATTTACATCAGAAGGTCTGTATTTGATAAAGTAGGCAATTTTTCCGCTGGATACGAATGGACGTATAATAGAGATGTAGATTACTGCTTAAAAACTAGAGAGGCAGGCTTTAAAATTTATCAAATACCAGTCAAACTGCTACATTATGAAAGTAAAGATAATAAACAAATCAAATCTCAAGACCCCAATAAAGTGAAAGCTGAAATGAGAAATCTTGAAACTCTTAAATCTAAATGGCAAAACTCTGAATTTTATAAAACTCTTGACGAGGTTATAAATGACTGATAAAGTATTCATTAGTAAAGAAAATTTAGAAAAAGCTCTATCTTTTAAAGAGAAAAAAGATGTAGGGTTTTTTACATCTATTTTTATTGTAATTTGGTTGCTTTCGTTAATTCCTTTTTTCTTTGGAATTGTCTTTTGTAGCTTGTTAATTCTATTGAGCTGTATACCTTTTTACTTTATTGATCAATTTATCATTAGGAGAATAAAAAATGCCGAAACTGAGTGAAGAGTTTGTAGGTGCATGCTTAAAGATGTCAGACGGTGAAAAGTCTAAGTTAACAGATTCTGAAAGAGAATTGTACGGACAATCATCTATTAAGTTAAAAACATTTCTAAACAATGTGTGTTCTAAAGATAACACACGCTATTTAGAATTAGGAGTATACAGAGGTTCTACGATTATCTCTGCGATGTATGGCAATAAAACTTTACAGGCAGTAGGAGTAGAAAATTTTAAGTACGATAAAAAAGAAACACAATACTTCATGGACGAAGGATGGCCGAACATGAAGTCACAGATGTATGATGTTTTTCAAAAATATCAGTTTGTAGATGATGTAAACACTGACAATTTAAAAATTATTGAATCTGACTTTGAAGAAGTATCTTGGTCAAGCCAATCTAAGTTTGACGTAATTTTTATGGACATTGATCCTATTACCCCAGAAATTTATGATAATTTCTTTAAAAAAGTATTTAATGCTTTTTCGAGACAAAGTGTAGTTATTTTTAGTGGTTATTCCAGTGAAGAAATTGCTCCGTTACTTGAACAAAAAGTTGAACAATACTCAGATAGACTAGTGACAGAATTTAAATTTCAAAAAATTTCATCAGGTAACGCTGATTCATGGGGTTATTACAGCGGTATTGCTGTATACGGTTTTAGAAAAAAGGCATTTGCAAAAAATGATTAAGAAAAGTGCTATTAGTTTAATTAGTTATGATGCACATTTACTACCTGACAGTATTAAAACATACTATGACTATGTAGATGAAATTGTGCTTGGTCTTGATAGTGATCGAATTACTTGGAGTAGAAATAAATTTTCTTTTGATGAGACTGCTCTTTGGAAAGAATTAGGTATCATTGATACAAAAGGGAAAATTTCAGTTATTGAAGAAAATTTCCATAAAAGTGAAGTTGCAATTGAAAATGATAACTATGAAAGAAATTTTTTAAAAGATCAATGTGAACATGACATTATAGTCAGTATTGATGCTGATGAAAATCTTTTAACACCAAAAGACTTTTTTATTGATTATTTACCACTAACGTTACCTTATTTAAAAGATTATGATATTTGTATGACATGGGCAACTCCGTATAAAGAAATTGACGACACAACTCTTGTGATCGCAGATCATGATTCAACTCCTTATTTCGGAGAAAATCAAGGATTTATTACACACAAAGATAGTACTTTTACGTATGCGAGGTGGACAGATAAGAGCGGTGGTGGATTAGGTAGACTTTTAAGTCCTCTTGTGTGCATTCACTATAGCCTTTGTAGACAAGAAGATGATTTACATAAAAAAATTAATAACATTGGTCATTCAGATTTAGCTGAAACTGATCCTTTTTTCAATCTTTGGAAAGATGTTACTCTAGATAACTATCACGAACTTAAAGACTTTAGAACTTCAGGATTAGGTTCTGCTCAATGGCCCTCTCTCTTTCCCGTTAAAACAGAACAATTGCTAAGTTATTATGAACAGTTTTCACATAAGGCATACCAATGATAAATTTAGAAATACTAGGAAAATTTTACGACAATCATTCTTTGTCACTTATCAACAGACAATTAGCAACTCATTTAAATAATTGTAAAGATTTTGATGTGTTTTTAACACCATTAGACTCTCCCAATCCTAACTGTAGTGTTGATGTTAATACCTTAAAATTACTTAAAAAGTTATCAAACAAAGAGGAAAAAGTAATTGATGTTCAATTAAGACACTCNTACCCTCCTATTTGGAATTGGCCAACNAGTAAAAATACAAAAGTTGTATACATTCAACCCTGGGAATACCCAAAGATGTTATTTGAATGGCAGTATCGTTTTGAAACATTTGCTGACATGCTTTGTGTACCCTCTAATTATGAGCGAGATGTTTTTGTGACTGGAGGCATGAATCCAGAAAAAATTATTACAATTCCTAATGGATACGATGATTCTATTTTTAATCACAAACCTGTCAAACCGTATACTGATAAAATTGACCCTAAAAAATACAATTTTGTTTTTGTTGGCAACGGTCAGTGGCGTAAAGGAATAGACATACTTCTTAATGCTTGGAAAGATGCGACCAAAAGGTATGATCACTGCGCTTTAATTATCAAAGACAATCCTCAAATTTATGGTGTTAATAATCTTCTTAATGAGATAATTAAGCTTCAGTATAAAACTCAATGTGGCGAAATAATCTACATTGACGATCAACTTTCTGATTTAGAAATGGCAAGCATTTACAAAAATTCTAAGTTTTTAGTTCACCCTTACAGGGCCGAAGGNTTTGGTATGCATGTTCAAGAAGCAGTAGCGTGTGGATGTTATCCATTTTTACCCGATGTTGGCCCTCATAACGACTTTATACCAGAGGACGTAGGGATTAGATTTCAGACAAATTCGGTTCCTATTAATTTAACTGATCAACAATATTTTGCTTTAAAACCCGGGGACTCAACAACTATGATGAGCACCCACACTTTTGCACANGAACCTGTCACAGAGGANGTTAAGAATAAGCTCGGAGGTATTTATCATCATCATCAAAAAAATAAATTGATAGATGACGTTAAAAATGCTAAACTAGATAATACTTGGAAAAACGTGTGTAAAAAGTATGAGGAGGTTTTGAAAAATGTCTCAGAGTATACACAACCAAACAGACTCTCTTGAACAAAAAATATTAAGAGATTTTCACTTCCATGAGCCTATTATTAATAAAGAAGTTCATGGTGAATTACCTAAAATAACAAATAAAGCTAAAATTTTTATACAAGCAAATTTAAGTGAAAATCATTTTTTTAGATTTGGTGTTGCAGGAGGNGGTTGTTCAGGTTTTAATTATTTAATGGATGAAGACACAGAAGTAAAAGATGACGACATAGTTTTTTGTGATTCTCCTAAAGCGGTAATTGATTCTGTTAGCTTAAAGTATCTTTATGGATCAGTCATAAATATGGATGAAAGTTTTGGTAAAGGGTTAATAGTAGATAATCCAGGTGCAGCACAAAGCTGCGGGTGTGGCACTAGCTTTAGTTTTGATCCCGATGTTTGGTGAACTTAGAGAGCTTTACCAAGAGGTAATCCTAGACCACGGTAAAAATCCCCGTAATTATGGTATTTTAGAAAATTATTCTCATACTGCTGAGGGACATAATCCGATGTGCGGTGATCAACTTACAGTTTATGTAAAAGTTGATGAAGATAACATGATTGAAGATGTTAGTTTTGAAGCTAAGGGTTGTGCAATTAGCATAGCAAGTGCGTCTATTATGTCTGAGATTGTAAAAGGGAAAACTACAGATGAAGTAAATTCTCTTTTCTCCTTTTTTCATAAATTATGCACGGGTGAAGAAACTCAGCAAACCAATCACATTGAAGAGGACATAGAAAAACTAAAAGTAATGTCTGGTGTTAATCAGTTTCCAAGTAGAATTAAATGTGCGACTATGAGCTGGCACGCAGTCGATTCTGCTATAAAAAGTGAAAATGGAAATTTCTGAAGAGCTTAAATATAAGATATTAAAACAATTAAATAGTGACGAGTTATTTCTTCGTTTTGAAAATCCTACTGGTAACTTAGCGTGTATGGAAATGTCTAGTATGGGAGCTATGCACTTATCTAATTACTTAGGGTCTATTATGATTATGCACTTTAAAGAACATACATTACTTTACGATCATTTAAACACCTGGGATTTTCATTGTAATTTAGTTTTAAGTAACTACAAATATCCTGAACCTTTAAAAGACATAAAAAAAGAAAAAATATTTTATGATCTTCCTTATAGTAAAAAAATTACTTTTTATTATAGTAATGACAGGTTAAAAAAAGAAAGAAAATCAAAACCTTTTATTAAAGTTCTGTCTCAATTAAATAATTTAGAGGATCTTATTAGTGACACAACTTAAATGGATTTTAAAAGAAAGTAAGCTTCCTTGGTTAAAATTAGACATAGAATTTCCGTATAAAAAAATGTTAGATGAAGCTAAATCTTGTAAGCGTTTTTTTGTTAAACATCGCGCAGAAGATCAAATACATGGGTATAAACACTCTGGTTGGTCTAGTTTATGTCTTCATGGTATTTCCTCCGTCCATACTAACCACTATTCATCTTATGGTTTTAAATCCAATGACGAAACTCCCTATAGATGGACTAAACACTCTAAATTATGTTATGAGACTACTAAATGGTTAAGAGAAGTTTATCCATGTGATGTGTATTATAGGGTGCGTTTTATGTTACTTGAGCCTGGTGGATTTATTGCACCACATAATGACATGAATGAACATGTTTTGTCTCCTGTAAACATAGCATTAAATCATCCAAAAGGGTGTATAATGAAAATGGCACATCATGGTACTGTCCCATTTAAAGAGGGAGAGGCGTATATTCTTGATGTTGGTAATACTCACGCTTATTATAACAAAAGTGATGAAGATAGATATCACATAATAATACACGGAAATTATAAATCTAATAACAAATGGAAAAAATTAGTTGAAAACAGTTACGAGAAAAATGGGATTAAATAAAAATTATGTGGTAGGCATACTCGATGACTCATCTGTAATTCCAAACCCTACAGCTGCACAAAAATCTAAAGAATTAACTGAATTTTTTACAAGATTTAAGTATTTCGGTAAAATACTATCAGGCACATCTGTTAATGAAATTTTAGACAAAGCTTTAGAAGAAGATAAAAAATATTGTATTATTCACTGCATCGGACATCTAATAAAAGAAGCGCAATTTTTTAGCTTGTTAGAAAAATGGATGGATTCCCATAATTTTTTTATAACAGGACACATAATGGACAAACAAAACCCAAATTCTGCACATCCAGACGGCGATGGGTATTATGGACTTCATAAGCAATGTTTATTAGTAAATTTAGATTATTATAAAAAATTTGATAAACCCTTTTATGGAGATAAAAATACAAAAGAATCGGTTAACATAGCTAAAGCAATCAGAAGCGTGCACGACATACATGATGATTACACACCCTTAACTCTTAAACCAACAGATGAAAGTGTAGTTTGTACCCCTTTAGTAGATGGTTGGAATTTTATTAACAAAAGTCTTGAGAATGGTCTAATTGTGTACAACTTCCATCCTAAAATAAGAGAACAAAAACAATACGTGTATCCTAATAAAAGTGCAGAAGAATTAAATAGACAATTGTATTGGATTAATAACATTGTTTCTTACGCTCCTACTTGTGTATTTTTATGGAATACGGAAGGGTATAGTGATTTAAAATATGTAAAATTAAGTAAACCAATTGATCACCTTTACGCCGTTGCAGCTGCTTTTAAACCTAATTTCATTTTAAATAAATTCAAGTTCCACAACTCTACTAAAGTCACTTATTTTGATTATAGTAAACAAGCTTTAGCATACAAACGTATGTTGTTAGAGCATTGGGATGGAGAAGACTATCCTTATTTTATTCAATGGGCAAAATCAAAATATGCTATAAATGAAACTGCCGGAATAAGGACAGAAAATGAAACTGTAGAAGATTTGTGGCAAAGAGAATTAAAATATTGGGGATCAGAAAAAATACTTAAAAGTCATTGGCAAGATTATAAAACACTTGATCACAGTTATGTTCTTTGTGATGTTTGTGAAAATCCAGAAAAACTAACTAATAAAATTTCTAGTAAAGGCACTCAAGTAATATGGTGGAGTAATGCATTTCACACTGTTAATGCACATTATTTGAGAGGTTTACAAGGTGTTAAAAATTGTTATAATGATTGGATACAACAATTAAATAATAAAGATGAAAATCTATACATTATGGGTAAAGATTATTTAAATCGTCCTGTAGAAGGCGGGACACTTAAGGAGTATTTAAATGAAAATCAGTGATGATAAACTTAAAATATTTAATTCAGAAGG
>FUFK010038126.1_pt1 | contig 26247 bp, 20 predicted proteins | sample 1021851 | NCBI WGS metagenome assembly FUFK01 (sample SAMEA51879418, study PRJEB19060) | metagenome
ATGTTCCATTGCAATCTCACTGGCCATTAAAACCTGTTCTGGGGTTCCTCCCATAAGTTCGGTAAGACCACCAGCGGCCATTGCTGAAGAAACTCCAATCTCTGCCTGGCAACCACCCATTGCTGCAGAAATGGTAGCACCTTTTTTGAAGAGGCTTCCAACTTCGCCGGCAACCAGCATAAATCTTTTGATATCTTCGTAAGTAGCATCGTGATTTTCGATACAGAGGTAATACATCAAAACAGCCGGAACAGTTCCAGCACTACCATTAGTGGGAGCGGTAACAACCCTTCCCAAGGATGCATTAACTTCATTGACACTCAAAGCAAAGCAGGTAACCCATTTAAGGATCTGGCGAAATTTCACTTCGGTTTGTCTAATCGCAGGAATCCAGTCCTCTACATTGGTATAGGAAGTGTCACCAATTAGACGCTGGTGCATTTCAAAAGCGCGTCGTTTCACATTAAGACCACCGGGAAGTGTTCCTTCCGTATGACATCCAATATACATGGACTCCAGCATTACATTCCAGATCTGTTTGAAGTTCGCGTCGATCTCCTCATCTGTACGAAGAGAACGTTCATTTTCAAGCACAATTTCTGAAATGGTTTTNTTTTCCTGTTTNCAAAANGCCAGTANTTCAGTTGCCTTTTCAATNGAGAAAGGGAAATTCTGAAAATTCTTCATTTTCTTGNTGGCGTTCTTACGTTCTTTTTTAACTACGAATCCGCCTCCTATGGAATAGAACGAAGAAGAAGTTTTCTTATTATCGAATAGACATGCTCGAAATGTCATTCCGTTAGGGTGGAATTCGAGGAATTTTCTATTGAATTTTATATTTTCAGAGATTGAGAATTCTATTTCTCGTTCTCCATTTAATAATAACCTGCCGCTTTCACGAACGTTGCTAATCTCTGAATCTAGGATCTCAATATCCATAGTTACAGGATCATGTCCCAGCAATCCCAGAACCGTAGCAATATCTGTAGCGTGACCTTTCCCGGTAAGACTTAAAGATCCGTAGAGATCTACATGAATTTTTTTCACCTGGTCAAACCTTTCTTTAGATTTCAACTCAGCGATCCAGCGTTGTGCTGCCCGCCATGGTCCAAGAGTATGAGAGCTGGATGGACCAACGCCCACCTTCAGCATATCAAAAACGCTAATGCATTCGATTTTTCGCATTCAGATAAAATTATTTGAGCACAAAAGTAAGGATTTGATAAAGCTACCCATATATAATTGCGAAAATAATATTCCGAAGAAATCTAGAGAGTATAACTCAGTAATGACATGGTTATAAATTAAAAATGACAGTCTGTCATAAGAAAAGCGCTGGCATAATGATTGACTTCAAGTGAGTGTAAAATTGATAAACTAACATAAAACAAGTTATATAGTTATGAGTAAAATAATTGGAATTGACTTGGGTACCACTAACTCCTGCGTTGCCGTAATGGAAGGTAGTGAGCCAACAGTGATACCTAATGCCGAAGGAAAAAGAACAACACCATCTGTAATTGCATTTGTAGAAGGTGGAGAGATAAAAGTAGGTGACCCTGCAAAGCGTCAGGCTGTAACCAACCCGACTAAAACGGTAGCTTCTATTAAAAGATTTATGGGAAACAAATTCTCAGAATCTGAAAAGGAAGCTGGAAGAGTGCCTTACAAAGTAACTAAAGGTGACAATGATACTCCACGTGTGGATATCGATGGTCGTCTTTATACTCCGCAGGAACTTTCAGCAATGGTGCTTCAGAAAATGAAGAAAACAGCTGAAGATTATCTTGGACATGATGTGACGGAAGCTGTAATTACAGTGCCTGCATACTTTAATGATTCTCAACGTCACGCAACGAANGAGGCTGGTGAGATCGCAGGTCTTAAAGTAAGAAGAATTATAAACGAGCCAACCGCTGCAGCACTTGCTTACGGATTGGATAAAAAATCTCAGGATCAGAAGATCGCTGTGTATGACCTTGGTGGTGGTACATTTGATATCTCTATTCTTGAACTAGGTGATGGTGTTTTTGAAGTACTTTCTACGAATGGTGATACTCACCTTGGGGGAGATGACTTTGATGAAGTATTGATCGATTACCTGGCTGATAGCTTCCAGAAAGCAGAAGATATCGACCTAAGAAAAGATCCAATGGCACTTCAACGTTTGAAGGAAGCATCTGAAAAGGCGAAGATCGAATTATCATCTTCTACTCAAACGGAGATCAACCTTCCATACGTAACTGCAACTTCTAGTGGACCAAAACACCTTGTGGAAACNATTACAAGATCTAAGTTCGAGCAATTAGCTTCTGAACTTGTAACAAGATCTATGGAGCCGGTGAAGAAGGCACTTAGCGATGCAGGTCTTTCTAAGNGTGATATTGATGAGNTAATCCTTGTTGGTGGATCAACACGTATTCCTAAGATTCAGGAAGAAGTTGAAGCATTCTTCGGAAAAAAACCATCGAAAGGTGTAAACCCGGATGAAGTTGTAGCAATTGGTGCAGCGATCCAGGGTGGTGTATTAACCGGAGATGTAAAAGATGTATTGCTTCTTGATGTTACTCCACTTTCTTTAGGTATTGAAACCATGGGAGGAGTGAACACAAAACTAATCGAGTCGAATACTACGATCCCAACGAAAAAGTCACAGACTTTCTCTACGGCGGCAGATAATCAGCCATCAGTTGAAATTCACGTACTTCAGGGAGAACGTCCAATGGCCGCAGATAATAAGACGATTGGTAGATTCCATTTAGATGGTATTCCACCGGCACAGAGAGGAACTCCACAAATTGAAGTTACTTTCGACATCGATGCTAACGGTATCATTAAAGTAAGTGCTACGGACAAAGCAACTGGAAAATCTCAGGATATTCGTATCGAGGCTTCTTCAGGATTAACTGAAGAGGAAATCGAGAAGATGAAGAAAGAAGCTGAAGCGAATGCTGAAAGTGATAAGCAGGCTAAGGAAAAAGTTGATAAGCTTAACGAAGCAGATAGCATGATCTTCCAGACTGAAAAGCAACTGAATGAATTTGGTGATAAGATCTCTGAGGACAAGAAGAAGCCAGTTGAAGAAGCTTTAGAAGAATTGAAAAAAGCTTACGAAACTAAGGAGATTGAGCAAATTACTCCAGCTTTAGACAAATTGAATGAAGCATGGAAGACTGCATCAGAAGAGATGTATAAAGCTCAAGCAGAAGCTCAGGGCGGTCAGCCAGGCGGACCACAACAAGGTGCTACAGGCGCTGAAGGTGGAGCAGCTGCTGGTGGAGCCTCTCAGGGTGCAGATGATGTTGAAGATGTAGATTTTGAAGAAGTGAAGTAATTCACAACTTATATATTTTAGAAAAACCTCGCAGAAATGCGGGGTTTTTTNTTTTTGGGCCTGGTCTGTCCCAAAGTGCTATGCATTTGTAAACCTAATCCTTAACTGTAATAGTTCTCATTCAATTTGCACTATTCTCTTAGCGGTTTTTAAACTGATACAAGTTTCCTTAATATCAATTTTTTGCGAATTAAACCAAACTTAACGCCTTAACCTAAAAGTGATTTTAAGTTAATTTAAGTACTACAGTGGCTTAACATCCTGGCTGAGTTCAAACTGTATTTTTATAACAACTAAACAACTTAAATTATTTTTTCAAATGAACAGAATTACAAATTTTATGGGTCGGCTATTTTTACTAGCCGCTTTGTCATCGGCAATCAGCGGTTGCGAAGCTGAAGACGGTGTAGATGGTACAAATGGGATCGATGGCCAGGATGGTGTAGATGGAATAAATGGAGAAGATGGCGAAGACGGAGAGGATTTTACTCCAGCTCCGGAAACATTCGAAAATAAAAGTGCGGTGGATCCATTAGTTGCCATGTCCTCGCAATTCAGCTTCGTTCAGGCTTATTCTTTGTTAAGTACACCAGACGTGGTAGGAGATGATTTCCAACTGGCAGGTTCTGCTGACGGCGCAGGATTTCTAAAAGACGGTGACGGATATATGTATGTAGTGAACTGTGAAGATAGCTATGCAGTTGCGAGAATAAGGTTTGACCAATTCATGAACCCAGTAAGCGGAGACTATCTATTAAACTCTGGTGTTTCAGATTATGCACGACAATGTTCTGCCACTATGTGGGAAGCTAGTATTCATGGTGGATCCAAAGATCTTTTCCTATCAGCTTCAGAAAGTATTAATTACGATGTAAAAGGGATAGATCCATGGGTAGAAAATCCAACTCCCCAGGCAGATTTTGGTCTTGACGCCCTTGGTGAATTTTCCTGGGAAAACGCTGTACCACTTCCTAAAGATGCGTACNCTGGAAAGACTGTAATCATTGGAGGTGATGATGATTCATCTGGTTCTGAAGGACAGGTGGTGCTTTATTATTCTGAAAATGCCGATGATGATCTGGAAAACGGGAAGATCTACGTGCTTCGAGCGAAAGAAGTTTCAGATGGGATGGATGGAAAAAAAGCTGTAGAATCTGATGTTGTCTATAATGAGTCAAGTTTTGATCTTCAATCAACCTACGAAGTGGAATTTGTTGAGATCGAGAACGGTAAGGATCTCACCAAGGATGAAATGGAAACAGCCAGTTCTAATGTACTTGCTACTCAATTTATGAGAGTTGAAGACGTGGATTACCAGAAAGGAGCCGATTCTAATGCTAGAAATGTATATTTCGCAGTTACCGGTAGAGGTCCAGGCAGAGGTACTTATAATGACTGGGGTACTGTGTATAAACTTGAGCTGGATGAAAACTCTCCACTTTCAGGTAAACTAACTCAGATTGTTAGTGGAAACACAGATACCAACAATATGGATGGGAATTTAGGGGCGCTGCAAAGTCCTGATAATATCTGTGTTACTGAAAATTTTGTTTATATCCAGGAAGATCCAAACAGCTTTAGTAGAGGACATTCCGCATATATCTATCAGTCAGATCTCAATGGACGGAATATTCAGCATGTGCTTGAACTTATTGTAAGACAGGATCTGGATCCAGATAATTCTACAGGTTTTAGTGGAGAATTTGGTTCATTGATAGATGTTTCAGACAAAATTGGAGAACCGGGAACTTTTCTTCTCGCTGTACAACCGCACTATTGGGAAAGCAGTGATTTCATGAATTTAGACGGTCATACAAATGCCGATCGTGAAGATGACCAGGCATCACAAATAGTTTTACTAAGAGGGTTGCCTAGATAATTCCAATTTTAGTTTCTACAGGTCTTCGTTCTTACGAAGACCTGTTCTTATTTATAGAAATATGTTCAAAAAAATACTTCTGGCAATCATTCTAATTGCCCAGTTTTCCTGTAAGCAAGAGTCGGAATATCTTGCTATTAATTCTGAAAATAATCAAGGCTGGACTCAGGCGCACAAATTTTACCAGAATTCGTTAGATAACAGTATTCAACATCTATCTGAAATTAAAAGTAATGGTCTGGATGATCCCTCTAATAAAGAGATTTTTAAGAAAGCCAGACAGGAATGGAAAAAAGCCGAACCCTTTNCAGCGTATTTGAATCCTGCAGTGGGACATCGTGTAAATGGACCTGCACTTCCAGTCTTTCTCGAAGATAATTCCAGGTTTATGCCGGCGGTTGGATTGCAAAAGATAGAGGAAAGTGTTTATGACAGGGAAGTTACAGAGCAGGAATTTCAGGAAGAACTAAAAGTAACCCTGGGATTAATGAGAAACCTTCAGAAGAATATAGATAAGCGAGAGCTCACCACAGAACGCTTTTTTATTGCAACACAGCAACAATTACTAAGGATCCTTAGTCATTCGATCACTGGATTTGATACTCCAGTTAGTCATTTGGGGATAGAGGAAGCGGCTATCTCGTTAAAAGCTTTGAATGAAGTATATGTTCTTACACTTCAAAAAATTATCCAGCAGAAGGATATAGATTTAGATAAAAGATTTCAGCAAAAGCTAATAAGTTCAGCTAATTATCTGGAAGAACATACAGATTTCGAGACCTTCGATCGTTACGAGTTTACCAGAGAGTATTTAAATGATATCACCAGCTTATGGCTGCAAATTAGAAATACTTCGGGACTTTGGGAAAGTACTGTCAATCAACCTTTCAATTTTGATGCGCCAACATTTTTTGAAGAGGATTCTTTTAAGCCTGAATATTTCATGCAGAATGTAAACAGAAAGAATTCTGGAATGAAAATAGCGCTTGGCGAGAAATTATTTTTCGAGAAAAAGCTTTCGAAAAATGGACGTATGGCCTGCGCGACCTGTCATCTTCCAGAAAAGGCATATGCAGATGGTTTAACTTTCAGTAAAGACAATCAGGGAATGGAGCTAAGTAGAAATACACCCACCCTTATTAATTCGGTTTATCAGCGAGGATTTTTCTGGGATGGTAGATCTGAAGGTTTGATAGAACAAATCTCTTCAGTATTTACTAATAAAAAAGAATTTGATACCGGAGTGCATGAATTTTCCGAAGAAATTTTACAGGATTCTACCTATCAGGAAATGATCCAGCAGACCTTTGGTGGTATTCCGCGGGGTAATACAGAACTTATCAAAGCATTGTCTGCATATATTTCCACACTTAATGGAATGAATAGTAAATTCGACAGAAATATTGCTGGCAAGGAAAACACCTTTACAGAGCAGGAAAAACGCGGATTTAATTTATTTGCCGGCAAAGCCCTGTGTGCTACCTGTCATTTTTTACCCCTTACCAATGGAACCGTTCCGCCATTCTATACTGAAACCGAAAAGGAGATCATAGGTGTTCCAGAAACAGCCGCGAATAATAAGCTGGACGATGATACCGGTTTTTACTGGAGCTATAGAGTTGAAGAGCATAAAGGGATGTTCAAAACTCCAGGAGTACGAAATATAGCTTTATCTGCTCCATACATGCACAATGGAGTTTATACGAATCTTGAGCAGGTAATTGACTTTTATAATAAAGGAGGTGGAGCTGGATTAGGTTTTGATCTGCCACATCAAACCCTGCCCTTTGATAACCTAGAACTCAATGAAGACGAACAGGCTGCCCTGGTAGCATACTTGAAAACGCTAACAGATACTAAGGTAACTGGTCACAAAAAGGATCTTTCAATTTAGCAAAGTATAGATATAAACGAAATTGAAGAGTACCAGCACCACAAGGCAGCATAAACTGAAAATTCGGTACTGCTTACCAGGCTGGTCTTCTTTTCTCATAACATTGCTGGTTACAAGTTTATAATTGAACCATGCGAGCAAGGGAGCTGATAGAAAAGATAAGGCTGTAGCGAAATCTATGAGGACCGTAAATGTCATACTAAAATAGGAAAGTATTACCAGTGCCACAGCCGGAATGATAAAAATTGCCAGTCGGTAGGAATTCCATTTTTCAGAGGTTGTTGCCTCAGGTTTTTCGATCATATAAACTTCGGAAAGCACCCGGGGAAATGCATCTGTGACCGCAAGGGTAGTAGAAAACATAGCGATAAGGGCTGCGATGGCAACCAGTGTTTCGCTCCAGGGTCCCAAAGTAGCTCCGTAAAGCGCTACCAGCTGTCCCGAAAATTCTACACCGTTCCCGGAAAATTCTGTATTGGAACCGAACATAATAAGTGCTCCCATTAGAAAAAACAGCAAACCAATAATTGCAGCGGCCAGGTAACCCACGTTGAAATCTGCGAATGCTTCCCTGATACTTATTTTCCCTGTGGACTCCGATTTTTCCCTGGTCCAGATCGAATGCCATACAGCGGCATCTAACGGAATTGGCATCCAACCCATAAAGGCAATAATAAAAGCTATACTTGCGGTATTCCAGATATCTGGTGATGCAATGGATAGCGAACGATCAAGCCTCCCGTCACCAAACGCCAACACGACTGCGATCAAAGTAGCCAACCCAAGTAAGCTAACGATGAATTTCATGGATTTGTCCAGTGCCGGGTATCTTCCTATAAGTAGTAAAGCGATACAAATAGCAGAAATGATTAGGCTCCAGCTAAAAGTTCCCAACGTGATTCCAAAAAGTTGTTCAGCAAGACCGGCCGTTACGATCGTAACTGCAGCCTGAATAATGAACATGCTACCCACCGTAATAAAGATAAACAGTGCATAAGGCAATTTACCTAGACGCCTGTAACCCTGGATGAGATGTTCACCCGTGGAAGCAGCGTACCGGGGACCAAATTCGAGAAATGGATATTTCGTTATGCACGCGAGCAATAAGATCCAGATGAGTAGGAATCCGTAGTCTGCACCGGCTCTGGTCGCCTGTACTAAATGCGAAACTCCAATGGCGGCACCGGCAAGCAAGAAGCCCGGACCCAAAGATCTCAAAATTGATCTACTTTTCGGCATNAGCTCGTTTTAGCAATTTTAGTGATAATTTCCTGATTTAGTTCGTGTCCACCTTCAAAAGCATGAATATTGATTACCTCTCCAAATATTTCCTTCAATCTTGATTCTTCAACTTCTATGATCCCTTTTTTGAGGTACTCATCCCGTGTTCCGTATATAAAATGAAAATTGGTTTCTTTCAGAAACTCGAAATCTGCCTTATTAAGTTCCTGTGGTACTTTTCCGGAGTGCATAATAAGATTGGCGCATTTAATTTTGCGTCTGGCCACGAACCTGGTAGCCACAGAAACACCTTGTGAATAACCGAGAATATTTAGTTTATGAACATTTGAGAGATCTTCAGCNTCATAAACAGCNTCGAGATACNTNANCACNTTTTCGATCTCAGCTTCAAGATTCTCCCGGGTAAGCCAGGATGCGCCCATATGTCTGTACTCACCGTTGAGATAATATTTCGATTGAGCCTGGGGAGCTATGATATAATTTTCAGCGTCCAGATGATTGAAATGTCTTATAAAATACCTGCTTAAATATCCAATTCCGTGTAGCACCAACCATACAGTTCTGGTCTTTTCAGAATGTTCATTAAGGGTAGAATAGGTGTTGTGAATGGTATAAGAAAGACTTTTCTCCTTACTCATGGTTGTCGCAGGTTTTGTATTTTTACAAATAAACCAATCTTTTAAAAGATGACGAAGGAAGAAGTACTGCAACTTTCAAAAAAGGTCTGTAAGAACACACTTATGGAAACCCTTGAAATAGAGTTTTCTGAAATTGGAGATGATTATTTGATCGCTAAAATGCCGGTGAATTCAAGAGTTCATCAACCTGATGGAGTTTTACATGGCGGTGCGACAGTAGCCCTNGCAGAAAGTGTTGGNAGTATGGCCAGTTATGTTTTNNTGGATACNGATAACTTTTTTATTCGGGGCATTGAGATCGCTGCAAATCATCTNAGAAGTGTAAAAGANGGATGGGTTTANGCNAAAGCGACTTTTATNCATAAAGGNCGNACNACGCAATTATTTGAAATAAAGATCACNGATGAGGANGATCGCCTGATCTCCCTGGTGAAGTTAACAACCATTGCTCTTCCAAAAGAAACCAAATGATCACAGAAGAAGAATTATTTGCCAGTATAAGAACTCAGTCCGATAAAGAATTTCCATTTGTCGCCTATCGAAAACCTGGGGAGAATAGTGTAAAGCTCATCTCTCAAACCTCTGCGGAAAGCTATAGTGGCGAAGGTCTGGACACGCCGGGATTTGTATTTGCAGCCTTTGATTCTTTGAATCGATCCCTGCTTATTCCTATGGCTGAAGCTGAAGTTTTTAATTGTAATTACNAAAACCGACCAGTNANTCANCCAGTTCCNCCACAGCCTGAAAAACCTATGCCAACTAGGAATTCNCAGGACCAGATAAGGCATGAACAATTAGTGCAGTCTGGTATNGACCAGATCAAGAATAGCAGTANTGATAAGATCGTACTGGCCAGGGCTGAAAAGGTTAAGGTCCACGATCCCGATCCCATTCCCATTTTTAGAAGATTACTCGACAGGTATGAGGATGCTTTCGTGTATTTCTGGTATCATCCGGAAACGGGCACGTGGATGGGGGCTACCCCGGAAACTCTTCTTCATTCTGAGCGTAACAGNTTTAAAACGATGGCTCTTGCCGGCACCCAGGTTTACGAAGAAGATGTGGAAATTACATGGCGAAAAAAAGAAATCGAGGAGCAGGCAATTGTAACCAGTTATATTGATAAAGAGTTGCAAAAGATTTCAGAAGTTAAAGAACTGAAGATCGGAGAGCCTTATAGTGTAAAAGCAGGAAACNTGTTGCATATAAGAACCGACATCCATGGATCTTTTGATTCAAGTTCTGCACTTTCCAGAATAGTGACGGCGCTTCATCCTACACCGGCGATCTGTGGCATTCCGAAGGCTGAAGCATTGCAGTTTATCCTTCAGAATGAAGAAATAGATAGAGAATATTATAGTGGATATCTCGGCGAAGTTCAACTCAGCAGGGAAGTGAAGAGGAATTCGAATCGGCGCAATCAGGAAAATCAGCAATTTGCTTCGATCTCCCGGGTTTCTAACCTGTATGTAAACCTTCGCTGTATGAAACTGGAGCAGGATATCGCAAAAATTTTTGTTGGTGGGGGCATCACCAAGGATTCCAATGCAGGTGAAGAATGGTATGAGACGGTAAATAAATCTGTCACCATGCGTAGGGTTCTTGTTAAATAAGCTTCAAAAACTCTTTCCAGCTTAGACGTAAATACTAATTTTGGGAGTCTATGAAATATTCAAAAATACCGGTAGCGAGATCTGTGGTAGCTCTTTGCGTTGCCAAGAATATAAAGCATGTAGTAATTTCGCCAGGTTCGAGAAATGCACCTTTAACGATCGGTTTTACGCATCATGATGATATTACAGCTTATAGTNTTGTAGATGAGCGTTGTGCAGCATTTTTCGCNTTGGGAATTGCTCAACAGAAGAGAACTCCTGTGGCACTGGTCTGTACTTCAGGTTCAGCATTGCTAAATTATTATCCGGCGATCGCCGAAGCATTTTATAGCGATATTCCATTGGTGGTTATTTCCGCAGATCGTCCCATAGAGCGTATTGATATTGGTGACGGACAAACCATCAGACAGAAGAACGTTTTCGAAAATCATATCCTGTATTCTGCAAATCTCTATTCTGAACTGGTACTGGAACATCAATCTGAAGATGCCAAGCTTCAGCAGAAACAATTTGAAGCACGTAAGCATAACGAACGGGAAATTAACCTGGCTTTGAATAAGGCAATAGAAGACAAGGGTCCTGTGCATATAAATGTACCTTTCTATGAGCCACTTTATGATACGGTAGAACATATAGAAGTAGATCCATTGCAGATCCTTCCCGAGGTGAATGAGAAGCACTATACAGAAGCGCAATTGAACAGCTATGTACAGGAGTGGAATAGCGCCAANCGNAAGATGGTGATCGTCGGNGTGGCCCAGCCAAACCTTATAGAACAGCAATTTCTGGATATGCTCGCTAAAGATCCCAGCGTGATTGTTTTTACTGAAACTACATCCAATATACATCATCCAGATTTCTTTACCAGGATCGATACCTTGGTAGGACCAATCGAAAAAGAAGAAAATAAAGAGGAATTATTCAGAAAATTGCAGCCCGATATTTTGCTAACATTTGGCGGAATGATCGTATCAAAAAAGATCAAAAACTTTCTGCGAAATTACAATCCCAAGCATCACTGGCATGTAGATTCTAAAAAGGCCTATAACACCTTCTTTTGTTTAAATAAACATTTTGAAACAGAGGTAAATGATTTCTTTCACTCATTCATGCCACTTATTGAGACAGTTGCCAGCGATTATGGAAATTTCTGGAAAGATGTAAAATCCAAGCGGCAGCAAAGCCACGAAGAATACATGTCTGAGATCCCATATTCAGATCTTAAAGCGATGCAATTGATCGTACCAGAGGTACCAGATCACAGTATCGTTCATTTCGCGAATAGTTCTACGATAAGATATGCGCAGCTTTTTGAATGGGATCGAAGTCTTAACACTTTCTGTAATCGAGGAACCAGTGGGATCGATGGTAGTACTTCAACTTCGGTAGGAGCTGCGGTAGCTTCAGATAAACCTGTTTTGTTCATTACTGGTGATCTAAGCTTCTTTTATGACAGCAATGCACTTTGGAATGATCATATACCAGCCAATTACCGCATAATTCTTTTGAATAATAACGGAGGAGGTATTTTCAGAATATTACCAGGAAATAAAGATTCAGAGAATTTTGATACCTTTTTCGAAACTACTCATGAATTGCAGGCGAAACCTGTTTGTGAGCTGTATGGTTTCGACTATTCGAAAGCTTCCAATGAAAAGGAAATAGAGCATGAACTGAAAGCTTTCTTTGATGCTTCTGAAAAACCGAAATTGCTGGAAATTTTTACTCCGCGTAAGATGAACGACAAAGTATTGTTGGAATATTTCAGTTTTATGAAATCTTAGTAGGCTGCTGTAGGCTTCTTTTTTACTTTTTTATTAACTTACCTGAGCTAAAACTTAAAATTTAGATCATGAGNAAACTTGATGAAAAAGTAGGTCAGTATATCGATGACCTTAAAACCAAAGTGGGAGAGGATAATCCTGATGTGGATCTTCTGCGGAAACTGGCTCAATCCATGGGTCCAAGTATTTATAACGCCGATGCTGAAACTGTTGCTGCTTCCAGTAAATCTGAAGTTGAAACAGTAAAGAACAACTTCGTTATGAAAAAACTTGGAGTGACTGATGAAGAGAAAGCAGACGAAGCTATTAGTCAGGTGATGGAAAAATACGGAAAATCTAATCGTAATAAATACAGAGTGGTTATCTACTACCTTCTAACCAAGCACTTTGGTAAAGAAAGTATGTATAAATAGGCTACTTCAACCATATATAAAGATCCGTTTGTGTGATAATCTCATAAACGGATTTTTTTATTGCTGATTAACAGTATCTTTGTATGCTAAATTTTTAGACTATGATCAGGTTAGGAGAATACCATGAATTAAGTATTATTAGAGAAAGTGATCACGGTGTGTATCTTGAGAATGATGCCGGCGATGAGGTGCTTTTGCCTAATAAATACGTTCCTGATACCTGGAAGGTTTATGATAAGATCAATGTTTTTGTATACCTGGATCACTCAGAAAGACCGGTAGCAACAACTTTAAAGCCTAAGATCAAGTTAGATCAATTTGAAAATCTTACTTGTGTAGAGGTTAGTAAGTTCGGGGCATTCCTGGATTGGGGACTGGAGAAACATCTTTTTGTTCCATTTAAGGAACAGGTTATCCCAATGCAGAAAGGAGAGCGCTATCTCGTGTTCTGTTACCTGGATCTTGAAACAGAACGACTTACTGCATCTTCAAAAGTGCATGCATTTCTTGATAATTCTGAACTTACCGTGGAACCATTTGAAGAGGTGGATCTAATCGTGAGTAACGAAACCGACCTTGGTTTTAATGTGATCATTAACCAGTTACACTTAGGTTTGATCTATCATGATGAAGTCTTTAAAAAATTACGAATTGGTGATTCTCTAAGAGGTTTTATCAAGAAAATTAGAACAGATAATAAGATTGATATCATGTTGCAAAGGNCGGGATATCGAAGTATCGAGCCAAATGCGCAAAAAATCCTGGATAAGCTTGAGTCNTCNGGAGGGTTTATTGATCTAACTGATAAGTCTGATCCTGCAGATATCAAATCGAGATTGCAAATGAGCAAGAAGAGCTTTAAAAAAGCGATAGGAAGCCTTTACAAGAACAGGCAAATCGATTTGAATGAAGACGGAATCACTTTAAAAGAGGAAGAGCAGAGTCAATAGATATATCGATATGGAGTGTTATATCTTCTCACTCCATAACTACGCTGATTGTAATTGTTCAGAAACGGATTATAGAATGGGTTGCTAAAAGAATCATTTCTATCTCTAGCTTGAATATTTCCCGTTACTTCAAAAATTTTCTTTTCTCTGGTTCTCTGCGGAAGCGGAGATCCAAGGTCGATTTCTCGAGTGATCTTATTTCTATTAGATTTGTCTATGATTGCCAGCATATCGATCTGGTCTTTCTGAATATCATTCCGAAGATGCATAAAAGAACCATCAGAAATATTAAATTCTGAAGGTTGCTGCCAGTTAAAACTGAAATCTTTCCAGTCGTTTTGGATACTACGATTGGCAATTTCGAAATCCTCACGATCCCAATACCCAAATTCCTGGGCAGAAGTACTAAAACCTGCCAGCAAAAAAAGTAGAATGTAAAGAATGCTCATGATCAGTTTTTTTCTGAAGAATATCAAAAATGGTGCAAAAACATTAAATATGTTCCAATTCTTTTAGAAATTATTGAAACAGTTTTGTGAAAACGATTATTTTCACTTCCAAATTATAAAATCGAACACAAATATGAAAAAATTAATATTAAGTATCGGAGTTGCATTTATAAGTTTTACCTCTATGGCGCAGGAGCAAATGACTTCAGAAGAAACAAAAGCGATTAAATTAATAGAGCTTACTTCAGGTCAGCAATTCGATATTATGACCGAGCCAATCGTGAAAATGGTTGCTGAAGATAAAAGAGAAGAATTTAAGAAAGAACTTTCTGCCAGCACTGAGGAATTGTATAAGAAAATGGCGGTGATCTATACTGAAAAGTTTACAGAAGAAGAACTTGATGAGATCCTTGCATTCTATGCTACACCGGTAGGAGAGAAGATGGTTGAACTTACTCCAGACATAACGAAAAAAGCTATGGAGATAGGCCAGGCCTGGGGAATGGAATTACAACCTATGATGGCAAAATATATGCAATAATTATTTACTGATAAGTATGATCTAAACCTGTTCCCTGGAACAGGTTTTTTTATCTGCTTTCTGAAGTGAACTTAAAACTTTATTTTTACTGAAAACTATTTGTATGGCTACGATAAACTGGAAAACAGTACGTGAATATGATGATATAACCTATAAGAAGGCAGACGGGGTTGCAAGAATNGCNTTNAACCGACCNGATGTTAGAAATGCCTTCAGACCAAAAACAACTTCAGAGCTTCTGCATGCTTTTCAGGATGCACATGAAGATACTTCGATTGGAGTGGTACTACTTTCTGCTGAAGGACCTTCTACAAAAGATGGAAAATGGGCATTTTGCAGTGGTGGAGACCAGAAAGCGAGAGGTCATCAGGGGTATGTTGGTGAAGATGGATATCACAGGCTAAATATCCTGGAAGTACAACGACTCATTAGATTTATGCCAAAGGCAGTGATCTGTGTGGTTCCCGGTTGGGCAGTAGGTGGAGGTCACAGTTTGCATGTGGTCTGCGATCTTACGCTGGCTTCTAAGGAACATGCGATCTTTAAGCAGACAGATGCGGACGTTACCAGTTTTGACGCCGGCTATGGCTCTGCATACCTCGCTAAAATGGTAGGACAGAAGAAAGCCAGAGAGATCTTCTTTTTAGGAAGAAACTATTCTGCTCAGGAAGCTTATGAAATGGGTATGGTGAATGCCGTGATTCCGCATGAAGAATTGGAAACTACTGCATTCGAATGGGCACAGGAAATTTTGGAAAAATCACCGACTTCTATCAAAATGCTGAAATTTGCCATGAATCTTACCGATGATGGGATGGTAGGGCAGCAGGTATTTGCCGGGGAGGTCACCAGACTGGCATATATGACAGATGAAGCTAAGGAAGGTAGAGATGCATTCTTAGAGAAAAGAAAACCGAATTTCGAAAAGAAGTGGATTCCATAGAGATTCTACGCAACCATTTCAGGTTATGCACGTCTTTATAGTAGAACTAAACTTTAGAAGATAATGGGATTCCCGAAAATAGTATACAGATTCTTTGTTCTATTTCTAACAGTTGTAAGCTTTAGCTCATGTAGTAGCGATGATAAGTCTGCAAATGAAAAGGAATTCGTTGGTGAAAGTGGTATTAATTCTTCGGAAAGCAAAGAGCTATGGCTCTCCTTGAAAAGTACTAACAAGGATAGCTATGAATATACCATAGAAACAGAATCCTGGACAGGTTTTGCTACTTCAACTACCATTAAGGTTGAAGATGGGGAAGTGGTAAGTAGAGAATTTATTTCTACCTAGCCCCAGGAAGAGAATCCAGCCGAAACTGAAACTGTAGAGGAATACATGGAGGCGGGTTCTGATCTTGAAACGCATGAGAGTGGAGCAGAAATTCTGACCATTGATGAACTGTATAACCTTTGTTTTGCAGAATATCTGACTTTCGATACTGATTCCAACCTTATCTATTTTGATACTACTTCCGAAGGAGTTATCAATACCTGTGGTTATGTAAATAAGAATTGTGCAGATGATTGTTTTGTTGGTTTTAAGCTAACTGACTTTACCTGGTTGTAGCTTTGTTTAAAAACTAGGTGTTTAAATATAATTTCACGGTTTTGGGTAAAAACTATATTTTTATACAGACTTAAAACTTCAATATGAAAAAGCTGCTTATTCTGATGTCAGTATTCCTGATTTGTGCGTGTTCCGAAGATTCAGATCCGGGAATTCTTGATCAGGAAGTTCTAAAGGAGAAACCTGAAGTGGTTGAAGAAGCTACTGAGGAACAAACTGAAACCGAAGCTGAAAGCGACGCTGATACCGACGATAAAGAAGAAGACTCAGATACCGAAATTGAAGTAGAACTACCTCAAGTTTGGAAATTATTTAAAATGAGCTGTAGTAATACCGAGGAGTGTACAAAAGAAGGAGATGAAATGGATTTCCAGGATACTTACACTTTCAGGGAAGATAAAACGGTTGAAAAGATCAGGATCAGGCAGAATGATACGATTAAAGTAGAAGGAAACTTTAAAGTAACTAAATCGCAATATGATACCTCGGCTTATACGCTGATTTATGATGGAGAACCGACTCCAGAGGATATTGGTATCTTTTCAAGTTGTTTGAGTAGGGAAGAATATCTGTATGTTCTTCAGGATGAAGAAAATATTCTGAAGAACACTGTAGAAGATTGCGATGGACCTATGATGTACTATAGCAGGGAAGATCAATAAATAAATCAACGACCATATTAAAAAAAGCCGTGTAGAAATACACGGCTTTTTTTAGCTCTTATACTTCTGGAATCTAATACGTTCTTTTAATTAAGTCATCAATTTTCACTGCAATTTCCTCATGAACCTCTTCCTGCAACAAATGTCTTGATGAGAGTAAATGTGTTTCCTGAGTATCGGTTAATTCCTCAAGTTCTTTGCTGAAATGTTCGTAGGTTAGAGCCGGATCATCCTCACCCCATACTGCCTGAATGGGATAGTCTACGTTTTTCAAAGCAGTCTGTATTAAATCCTGAAATTCTTCAGTTTGGTTGAAATTTCTCGTAAGCTTCAGAAAAGCTTTTCCATCATCTTCTCTTTTCAGAAGGTCAACATATGCCTTTATTTCCGCCGAAGTAGAGCAGGAAGAATTATTGACGCCCATTTGAGAAAACATAACTGGCCAGGTAGCGTGAGTGATAGAAATTAACTCAGCTTCACCCAAAACTTTTTTCTCGAATGGTCGCATTACCAGTGGCTTCTTGAAATTCTGAATATCTATCATCGTATTCAGTATTGTAATCGATTGTACCTTTTCAAGATTCTTAGCAGCTAGCGCAAACCCAACAGGACCACCAATATCATGAACTACTAAATGAAACTTTTCAATGTTTAATTCCTTTAAACAGTCTGTAAGGAAGTCGGCGAAATTATTGAATTCATAATCAAAATCCTCTGGCCGGTCGCTTAGGCCTAGTCCGGGAAGATCTACAGAGACACCACGGTGACCTTTCTCAACTAGCGAATCTATAACTTTTCTATATAGAAATGAGGAAGTTGGCACTCCATGAACGCAAAGAACCACTTCACCACTTCCTTTGTCCAGAGCGAATGTGTTGATACCGTTAATGTCGAAATATTTTCCTTCTCGTTCGTGATTTTTGATCACGTCTTCAATTTCCTTACTCATAATCGTTTTATTTGAATAACTATAAAGCTACGATCTTAGAGATAAGTCTTTCGAAAGCACGTCTTAAAGTGTGGTTAAGGAAAACAAAAAAGCCGCGAACGATTCGCGGCTTGTATAAAAAGATAGATTTTACTATCGTAGTTTCGGATATTTATTAGGATTGGTTTCGTGCATGATCGCATACACTTTTTCGAAAATATCTTCCGCAGATGGCTTAGAGAAATAATCACCGTCTGTACCGTAAGCAGGCCTATGTTCCTTAGCTGTTAAGGTTTGCGGCTTACTGTCCAGGTATCTGTAGGCATTCTGTTCATCAAGAACTTTCTGCAGGATATAGGCTGAAGCTCCTCCAGGAACATCTTCATCGATAACCAATAGTCGGTTTGTCTTTTGAACACTTTTAACGATGTCATGATTAATATCAAAAGGTAGAAGAGACTGAACATCTATCACTTCAGCATCAATATCAACCTGAGTTAATTCCTTCGCGACTTCTTCTACAATTCGCAATGTAGAACCGTAGGAAACAAGAGTAATATCTGAACCTTCTTTTAAAGTTTCAGTAACTCCAATAGGCGTCTTGATATCCTTAAGGTTCGTAGGTAACTTCTCTTTAAGTCTATATCCATTAAGGCACTCGATAACTAATGCTGGGGTATCTAATTCCAACAGATGGTTGTAGAAACCAGCAGCTTTCGTCATGTTTCTAGGAACAAGAACATACATTCCTCTTACAAGGTTGAGAATACCGGCCATTTGTGAGCCACTATGCCAGATACCTTCGAGACGATGCCCCCTAGTTCTAACGATTAAAGGCGCTTTTTGCATTCCTTTAGTTCTGTAGTGCAGTGTTGCAAGATCATCACTCATTCCCTGAAGACAATACATTACATAATCAAGGTACTGGATTTCAGCAATTGGACGTAGTCCTCTCATTGCCATTCCAATTCCCTGTCCAAGAATAGTTGCTTCTCTAATCCCGGCATCAGAAACTCTGAATCTTCCGTGTTTATTCTGAAGTCCTTCAAGGCCCTGATTTACATCACCAATTTCACCTGCGTCTTCCCCGAATATCAAAGCGTTAGCATGATTTTCAAAGATCTGATCAAAATTGTCTCTTAATACAATTCGAGCATCCACTTCATCTGCTTCCTCATCGTATTCTGGAAGTACTTCTGTTAATGTGTTCTCATCGATATAAAGATGTGAACTATACTCATCTTTGTTTTCCTCTCCAAATTCACTTAACCAATTAAGTAATTCATCTTTTTCAGCAGAAGATTCACCTATTGTATATCTTAAGGTTTGTCTTGCTGCAGAAATAAGATCTTTCTTCAAAGGTTCTCGGTCATTGGCAATTTTCTCTTTAAGGGAATTGATAAAGTTCCCGTTAGAACTACTACCAGCTACCTTACCAAGAAGTTCTACCACTTGCTTCTTTCTAGCTAAAGTTGGTTTTAAATAATTGTTCCAGGCATTACTTTTAGCAGTTCTTACCTGTTTTTTGATCTCTTTCTCNATCGCTTCAAGATCTTCAGCATTGGAGAAATTATTTTCAATAATCCACTCGCGAAACTTCCCATTACAATCATGTTCCTTCTCCCAGTTCAACCGGTCTTCAGATTTATATCTTTCATGAGATCCAGAAGTCGAGTGACCCTGAGGCTGTGTCAATTGCTGAACATGAATGAGAACCGGGCAATGCTCGGCACGTGCAATAGACGATGCTTTTTCATAGGCATCGACCAAAGCCGGATAATTCCAGCCTTCTACCACAATGATTTCATAACCATCATGCTCCTCATCGCGCTGAAAGCCTTTAAGGATTTCAGATATATTTTCTTTAGTTGTTTGATGTCTGGCGTGTACAGAAATCCCATACTCGTCATCCCAAACACTCATCACCATTGGTACCTGCAAAACACCGGCAGCATTAATGGTTTCCCAGAAATGACCTTCACTTGTACTGGCATTTCCAATGGTTCCCCATGCTACTTCGTTACCATTATCTGTGAATTTCTCTGCAGAAATTCCATCAACATTTCTATAGATCTTGGATGCCTGAGCAAGACCAAGTAATCGCGGCATTTGCCCAGCTGTAGGAGAAATATCTGAACTGGAATTCTTCTGTTCCATCAAATTTTTCCATTCTCCGTTCTCATCGAGGCTATGCGTCATAAAATGACCACCCATCTGTCTTCCGGCAGACATTGGTTCATTTTCAAGATTCGTATCTGCATATAAACCGGCAAATAACTGCTCCGGAGTAAGAGCGCCTATAGCCATCATAAAAGTTTGATCGCGGTAGTAACCCGATCTAAAATCACCATTCTTGAAAGCTTTGGCCATCGCCAGTTGTGGTACTTCCTTTCCATCTCCAAATATTCCGAACTTCGCCTTCCCGGTAAGTACTTCTCGTCTACCTAAAAGACTACATTCTCTGCTGGTAACAGCAATTTTGTAATCTTCAAGTACCTGAGACTTGAATTCATCAAATGAAATAGAATTTTCAGTTTGTGTTTCGCTTTGCATGAACATTATTTTGAATAGAAGCAAATGTAGCGAAAATCAAAATTATACACAATTCAAATTTTCACCGTAAAACTGATAATAATTCAAATTTAACCTTTATTTATTATTTATTTCAGAAATAATAGGCGTGAGATTCAGAATTCGTTGACAAATACGAAATTGTTCTGAGTATAGCGTAAGGGAATATATTTAATACCAGCGTCTTGTAAAAAGTTTGATAATTGTTCCAATATCCAGGGAGACGATAAACCTGATCTTTTCATCATAATTTTCCTGAGCCACTTCCCAGCCAAGGTTCGAATATACAGGAAGAAACAGCTCAAAATAATCCTGAACCAGGCTCATACGTATGCCGGAATCGTAAAGTAATTTTCCATTCTCATGCCGATTCTTCACAATACCCACATCACCATAAGCGTAAATCCATTTCCAGATATTGGTACTTGCGTTCATAGTGGTAATCCATTCATTGGCATATTCCGGTTGCAGTTGAGATTTAAAGCCACCTTCAGCAACAATAATTTGTTGGCTGAATAATCCGCTTCCCTGGCTTCTTCCGTAGTAATTATAGTCAAAAAGATAATCTGTAGGACGATCCAGCGCAAAACTGAAGTAATCATTATTGCGGGCATCATTATACAAAAATGTACCTCCAAAGAACCTTAAATTGATTTGCCTGTTATTGGTNAACAATTTTCTNTACTCTGCTGTGACCGCTATTTTACTGAACTTATCTGATANNTGATAATCGAAAGATGCGGTTAAATGCTTTAGAAAATTAGGATTGCTATAGCTGTATTTTACATTCAGAACATTATANTCTGGCTGAAGGAGTGGATCNTCAGGATTNTGATCNCGATGAACATTAATATTTCTAATCAATAATCGCTGATTTTCATTACTTCTTAAATATGAGTTNCTGAAGGCGAAGACAAGAAACGGACTGTATTTCTGGTAGAAAAGATCATAACCATAAGAATACCGTGAACCGCCAATCCCATAATAAATAAGGTACAGGTCATTATTCTCGAATTGATGGGCGTTATAGAATGATGCCGATCCAACAAGAGTTTCACTGCCAAAACCGTATTTTGGAGAAAGTGAAAAGTTGAAAGTTTTGCTCAGGACTGTTTTATTATAAAGTTTAGGTCCAATAGAAATACCATCATATAGGTTGAAATCAAATTCTGGCATAAAAAAGATCTGGTTATACCTTGGATCTTCGATATCCTGAAGCAGTCTGAATTGTATGGGCTTATTGAGTAGCGTGCTTACTCTCTTGTAATTATTTCTTTGATTGAACTCGGGGATCTCTGCTTCATAATTTAAAGCAAGTCTTTCAATATCCATTCGGGGGATAGTAACGGTTTTGGTGTCACGAACCTTTTCAACCCAGGTTTTGTAGATCGATTTTCCGTCTTTGAGTCCGTAGAGACTAATAGGCATTTCGTTCTGCCTTAAATTTTGAATTCGAACATCCAGAGAATCATCCTCTCTTTTTGTTACCTTCTGAATCTTAAAATCAATTTTAGTATTGCTTCCTACGTAATCTTCAAAAAACCATAAAATATCTTTCCTTGCATTCTTCTGAAGGATCTCTGCAAACTGATCATCGCTGGTAGGTTTTAATTTATACTTTTTATAAAATTCACCAATAGACTTCGTAACCGTCGAGTCGCCAAGAAACTCTTCTAGATATTTGATCCCAACACCAGCCTTATAGGCGTTTGCAATATTCTTATTGAATTTGACCAGCGAATCCTGGCTTGTATTCAGTGGCTGATCAATGTTCATCCTGGCCACATTCATGTACAGGAACTGGTATTGATCGTTAAATTCAAGATCTGCCGCATGGAACCAGCGAATTCCGATAATGTCACTTAAGTTCCCAATAAGTTTCATTTTTGGATAATAAGTATCCACGTAATCGATCATTAATGAAACCAGAATAGCATCGGTCACCCATTTCTCGGTTCTGGGATTGATAAAAACCGAATTCTGGAGATAGTAATTAGTTACAGTTTTGAATAGTTTTAGATCATATTGAAATCCGTCGGGAAATGGACGTATAAAACCAGGTAATTGATTTAGTCCGTAAATTGGACTATTCTGATAATCTTCCTGGGTAATAAAGATATTCTCATTGGGATAACTTCCCAGCCGATCTTCAAGAAAACTGAAAGTTCGGGAGAGCAGCTTTGTTTTGTTTTCCAGCTCAATATCTTCATCACGAATATTGGTTATGACCTTATTCGAGTTTGCAGGTAGAGATTCAAAAATGTAAGTGTTGGTTAAGTACATTTTGCTGTCCACGCGTCGGTCTCCGCTAAAATGAATGGTCTTAAAACCTTTTCTGGTTTGGGTGCGGGTAAGGTCTAATGCTGAAGCTGCATAATATTCGGTAGGAATATCGATATCGATCTCAATGCTATATGGGCTTACATATTGGGTGCCGAGATCTTTGTGACTGTAAAGTTTCCAACCGTTATCCAGTGGGGCAGGAGTCATGTACCAGTAACGCAATTTGTAATTCCCTTCGCCATCCCGACCAAATCGGGTGAATTTATCATCAGGAATTTTTAAGTCGTATTGAAGATTTAAGGTGATAGAATCTCCGGAGGCCAGTGGTTCGGGGAGAAATACTCGAACTAGATCTTCAATATTGCCGGGACGATCCCATTCCAGGGAGGATCCTTCAGCAGAATTAATAGACTCAATAGTAGTATGACCACGTTCTTCCTGCCTGGCAAAATGAAAGCGGCGGGCAAAATCTTCAGCAAACCTTTTCGCCAGAGGAGAAGTCTTGGAACTAAATGCATTNTTCCAGTCATTCAGNTANATACTTACCAGTTCCCTTTCNTCAGTGTTNACAAAGGTGATTTGCTGATCGACTTCTATAGTATGAAGACTGTCAACCAGGCGGGCGTTCACCTTCATGGCATTTTGTGCAGAAAGCCAGAACGGGAATAGTAAGACTAGAAAGAAACACTGAAGGTATTTCAACGAAATTTAAGTTTAGTGCTGATGATAATCAGATCTAAATATAAACAAAGTTTGATACCTTCAGCAGTTGAAAATATTAGAAATTCGGGCTTAAGTTATATTCATCATAGAATTTATCCAGGATGTCTATTACTTCGTCTTCAGTATCTACAACCTGAACCAGATCAATATCTGCAGGACTAATATTTTGAAAACTATCAAGAAGGGTAGTTTTGATCCATTCAACAAGACCACCCCAGAATTCTGTTCCTACAAGAATAATTGGAAACTTATCGATCTTATGTGTTTGAATAAGAGTGATCGCTTCGAACAATTCGTCGAGCGTTCCGAAGCCACCAGGCATTACTACAAACCCCTGGGAATACTTTACGAACATTACCTTTCTAACGAAGAAATAATCAAAATCAAGACTTTTATCGTTGTCTATATATGGATTATCGTGCTGCTCAAAAGGAAGATCGATATTAAGTCCAACAGATGTACCGCCGGCCAGATGAGCTCCCTTGTTACCAGCCTCCATGATCCCGGGACCACCACCAGTGATCACGCCATAGCCATGATCAACGATCTTTTTCGCCACTTTTTCGGCCAGCCCGTAATACTTCATATCTGGTTTAGTTCGTGCAGATCCAAAAATAGAAACACAAGGTCCAATCTGACTTAGCTTCTCGTATCCATTCACGAATTCACCCATTATCTTAAAAATCGCCCAGGAATCATTCGTTCTTATCTCGTTCCAGGCTTTATTGCTATTTGCTGCTTTCATATGGTTGGTTTAACTCATTTCCTTCTTCAGGAAGCGAGCAGTGTAACTTTTAGTGTTTTTAATTATTTGTTCAGGAGTGCCGGTTGCGACAACTTCACCGCCACCTTTACCACCTTCGTATCCAATATCAATGATATGATCTGCCATTTTGATCACATCCATATTGTGTTCTATAATAAGGACAGTATTTCCTTTATCGGTTAGCGAATTTAAGACATCCATCAAAACCCTGATATCTTCAAAATGCAGACCGGTCGTTGGCTCGTCCAGGATATAAAAAGTATTTCCGGTATCCCTTTTAGAGAGTTCGGTCGCCAGTTTTATCCTCTGAGCTTCTCCACCAGAAAGTGTTGTGGATTGTTGTCCTAAACTAATATATCCCAGTCCAACATCCTGGATTGTCTTCAGTTTTCTATAGATCTTCGGAATGTTCTCAAAGAAAGGAGTAGCCTCATTGATAGTCATTTCCAGCACATCTGCGATAGATTTTCCTTTATATCGAATCTCNANNGTNTCACGATTAAAGCGTTTCCCCTGGCAGGTTTCACATTCTACGTAAACATCTGGCAGGAAATTCATTTCGATCACACGAAGTCCGCCACCTTTACAGGTTTCACATCTCCCGCCTTTTACNTTAAANCTGAATCTNCCCGGTTTATAACCACGAATTAGNGATTCAGGTGTTTTCGCAAAAAGGTTTCGCACTTCAGAAAATACGCCGGTATAAGTAGCNGGATTAGAACGCGGGGTTCGTCCAATAGGACTTTGGTTTATATCAATGACTTTATCTATATGATCGAGACCTTTAATGGTTTTATAAGGTTTCGGAACCTTAACACCGTTAAAGTAATGAGCATTCATAATAGGGTAGAGGGTCTCATTGATCAAAGTGGATTTACCACTTCCCGAAACACCGGTTACCGCGATCATTTTTCCTAACGGAATTTTAATGCTCACATTCTTCAGGTTATTTCCTGTCGCACCTTTNAANTCGATCGACTTCCCNTTACCTTTTCGTCTTTTCTNCGGAATAGCGATGGCNTTTTTNCCACTNAAATAATCTGCAGTTAGCGTAGAATGATTCAGCAGTTCTGAAGGAGGACCTTCGCTAATGATCTCACCACCATATTTCCCGGCACGTGGTCCAATATCGATCACGTGATCTGCCCTTTCTATCATATCCTTATCGTGCTCCACAACGATTACAGTATTCCCGATATCTCTCAAGGACTCCAAAGAATTGATCAGCTTTTCGTTATCGCGTTGATGCAGCCCGATACTAGGTTCATCAAGAATGTACAAAACACCTACCAGTTGGGATCCAATCTGTGTAGCAAGTCTTATACGTTGTGCTTCTCCACCCGAAAGTGATTTGGAACCACGATTTAAATTAAGGTACGTAAGACCTACATCTACCAGAAAGGCGATGCGGGCGCGAATTTCTTTTACGACCTCTTCACCAATCTGTAATTGTTTAGCTGAAAGCTTTGCTTCGATATTTTCGAACCAGTCGGCTAGATCTGAAATATCAAGATTAGCAAGTTCGGCAATATTTTTATCATTTATTCTGAAGTATAAAGCTTCCTTTTTTAATCGTGAACCTTCACATTCCGGGCAATCTACCTTGTCCATGTATTCCTTAGCCCATCTGCGTAAAGAAGTAGAATCATTGTTCTTAAAGGTTGTTTCAATAAAGGTAGCCACACCTTCAAAGTCGATCTTAAAATCACGGGTGATTCCTAAAGCCTTAGATTCCTTGGAGAATTTTTCCTTTCCTCCATATAAGATCATCTCTAATGCTTCCTTCGGAATNTTATTGATAGGATCANTCAGNCNGAAATCAAAGCGTTCNGCTATAAGTTCAAGTTGAGAAAATACCCAGTTCTTTTTTTGAGGCCCGTGAGGTTCCAGNCCTCCGTTTTTAATGGATTTCTTAGGNTCGGGTATGATNTTNTCAATATTTACCTGNTATAAAGTNCCTATCCCATTACAATTAGGACAGGCTCCTTTAGGCGAATTGAAGGAAAAGCT